>FUFK010042718.1_pt1 | contig 22605 bp, 33 predicted proteins | sample 1021851 | NCBI WGS metagenome assembly FUFK01 (sample SAMEA51879418, study PRJEB19060) | metagenome
GCTTGAAATGCGCCCTGCCAGCCGCGTTCAACCCGCCTTTAGGATTTTGATGTCTTTTTAGCGTCACCAGACTTTCCTTTCAGCAGGTCAGCGTCAGCCTTCCGCGCACCACCTTTGCCAGTCACAAATGAGCGAACCCTGCCCATCGCCCACTGGTTCGCTGAAACCTTGGGGCGTGAGCCAGAGGAGTAGTATGCGCCAAGCCCTCTGCGATAGACCTGCATGAGTTTGGACTGGCTGAACCTGTCAGCCCCAGGAATACCCTTGAAACTAGGCACGGCTTCTCTCCTTTGAAATCCTGTCCATCATGGCTGGGGTCAGTTTCCCAGCCTTGTAGAGCCGCCGCGTGTTCAGTATCTCCCTGCGTGTCTTGTCAGGATTGCTTGACCCAGAGACATATTTCTTTGGCAGACCAGACTTTTTGTCCTTTGGGACTTTCTTGAACTTACGCACCAAGAGTTGTCCCTGAGCCTTTGGCTATCCCTGTGGCCGCATTGCCACGGGCAGAGGACAAGAGAAGACGATAACCGCCACGACCTCTGCGCCTTGCTGCTGAGGACGCTTGCGCCCTGCGTTGGGCTGACTTCTCTTGAGCATCAAGCCTTGCNTCTTGCTTGTCCAAGAGAGCAGACTGTTTTGCCATAGCNTCAGCTTGCGCCTTCATCTGTGCAGATGTGTCAGGGATTTTTGGTTTGGAGAAAATGCCGCCCATCAGTATAACCTCGCATAAACGTGATAATCATCACCCTCTGGCCCGTAAGACCTGAGAGTTGCTTCTCTCTCAAAATACAACACCTCGGCAAATCGACACGCTGGAAGGTTTGTAGAACGTACAAGGAACTGCAATCTCCTCAATCCCATTGCAGTACCAGCATGGTAGAAAATATTTCTCGCACCCTTTACAGTTGCTACTGCGTTGCGATTGATAAGATTGCTTGGTATCATCCAGCCTTCAGCCAAGCCTTCCCATATTGGATAAATGCCAAAAGACAGAACAGGTTTGCCCTTCACCAGAACAGTGAAGGCTGGTGTCCCTTCAGTGTGGTTCTTCATATATTGGAGATAGTTTGGGATGGATGACCGTATCTCATCAGCACTTTCCTTCAAATCCATTAGAGCAATGTGGCCATAATGAAAGTCAACAGTCCTATGACCACACCATTCCTCAATGTCCCGTGCCGTCACCATATATTGAAATCCGTCTTGGCAACCATTGGCTTGCTTATAGTTTGCTGACGGTTGCCCCGTGTGATGCGTCTATGTTCACCGGCCCCAAGCAAAAGATAACCAAACGCATCCCCAACGTGAGAACTGTCATTCTTGTTTGGCGCATCACGGAAACGGTCATTGCCGCCAGATATGCCAACCCTCTTGAAATGATAGCCGCCAGACAACGCCTTGCGGATTTGATTGCATTTGGCGTTGACCCTCAGTCCTGGCTTACCATCCACCAGCCTCAACATTGGGGCTGCTCCAGCCTCACGCCTTACTTGGAAATCGTTTGAAGCTGTTGGCTGGGCTTGCAATCCAATCGTTCTCAGATGGTCAAAGGCCGTAACCTCAAAGATTTCATCACGCTTCATGCCAGCAGGGTCACCCCAGACTTTGACCTCATAGCTAGGGAAACGCATATTCAACTGATACAAAAGCATCTGGCCAAACCGTTCCAGCCCCATGTCCTCTGTCACAATCTCATCGAGAATGTGCCACTTGCCTGACGGATAACGCTGACCAAAAACAGCCGCAGGGGTCAAACCAAAGTCCAGCCCGACATGAAGGGGCAGGGAAGGGTCTGGCTCAAGATGCTCATCAACCATGATAGTGTCATCATATTCATGCCAGACGGGTTTGCCTTCCTTCACATAGACATATTTGCCGCCCACATAGCACTGTATCCAGTCAAGGTCTTTGTCACCAATCTGTTGCTGGTAGTAACCATCAGGCAAGTTCTTGATGTTCTCAGCCCTTGTGTTGTCCTTCCACCAACGCCCTGCACCCATAGCGGCATCCGTATCCTCTGGCGTGGCCTCAACCATTCCTGGGGGTTGCTTGTAAAAGTTCCAACGAAACTTGCCACGCACTGGCTCTTTCTCTGCTAACCGAAACCACCAGTGGTCATCTGCCATAGCATTGGTGTCAGCCCAGATGCCACGCCACGGGCAACCGCCATGCGCCTTGGTGGGATAACGACCAACACGGTGGGTCAGCCCTTGGATAACAGCCAAGGGCAACTCTCTCGCCTCATTGCACCACCCCCCCGTCAACTCAAGGGAGAGCAACTTGCGAATATCCTTGGGCTGGTCAAGTGCCAGAAATATCACCTCACAATCAATCCCAGCCGCATCACCACGGGCTGGCAACTTAATGTGATGAGTTATGGGCGGTGACCAACGCATTGGCCCAAAGACACTTTCTGGAAATAGTTCAAGCCATGTCTTAATAGTTGTTGTCCGCAGCTCAGGGTATGAGTTCCGCACCACAACGAAACGCGAATATCTCACGCCATCCTTTGGCGACACAGGTTGCTTGACCGCCCTCAACATCACCTCAGCCGCACACGCATACGACTTGCCAGACCCCACTGGCCCTAACAAACCACGGAAAAACGCATCATCACCCAAGAACTTCCACACTGTCGGGCTGGTGCTGAAGTCCAAATCCAAACCACCAAACGCACCATCCGCATCAACCTTGCGCCTTGATGACCTGTCACTCGCCCTCTTTGTCCGTCCCATCTTCTTTCTCCTCATACTCAGCAACCACAGGCCCATGCAGGTTTATCCCCAACACAGAAGGACGGTTCGTCTTCTCTGCCCCTGGCTCAAGCAAGCCATGATGTTTGGCCAACATCCTCAACGCAGACACCTTATCGTGCATTTCAACCTCAATGGCGTTCCCCATCTTTGTTGGCGTGACCTTCACCTTCTTAATCGCCTTCCTTGCATGGAGAGGAATGTCGGCAGTCTCCCTCAGAGACACACGCCCTTGCTCATCCCACGACATCACATCCGCAATGTCAGATGACGCAATGGTGGCCAACTCCTGTTTCACACCCTCACGCTCGTCATCTGACCCAAAGACCAAGGCTTGTCTGGCCTGTCGGGTGGTTAGCTTCTTGTCATCTGATTCGGCCAATAGGCTTTCCTCTCTTTTGGTTCAAATATGAACGGTTGCTCTGGACGGGCCTGTTGGCGTAAATCTGCAAAGCCCTGTTGCGGATGCGCCTCAACTCAGCCTCAAACTCCTTGACCGTCATGTCAGCTGCGTTTGGTTTCTTTGACCGCATGAGCCACATCCTTCTCAATATCCGCAATGCCCCGACCAATGCCCCCATAGCCAATGATGTCTGCCCAACTGTCATCATGGGTTGGCTCATGGATAAGACGGCTCAACTTGACNGCCACCATGCACATNGCCACCTGCTCAGGGCCGATGTCCTTGCCCAGNAGAACAGACCAAATCTGAGCAATGTCCACATGGTTGGAGTAGGGTGCGCCATAGTTCTTGTTCCTGGCCTTCAAGATGTCAGCCACGCTCTCGATGGCCTCTGAGTATCGGTCAATGGTCATGTGTAAAATCTCCAAAATTTTGAGCAAACCCCCCGTGCATATAGCTGACGGTGGGGGGCGTGGGGTCAATATTGTGGCAAATCAAGGACTTACGCAGATTGTAGCCCATGTATGCTAACAGCCATACCAACGTTTGGCCATTGTATTTCTGCCGCCTCATAGTCCAGCCCATTGTGCCACCTGTTCCAATGTCATGGGTGGAGTTTGGCCAACCTTCAGCCTAGCCTTTGTCATGCTTGAGGTTGCCTCAATGACTTGCTCTGCTGTCACACCACGCATGGCCAGAACCTTGGCGGTATCATCTTGAGGAGCGGTCACACGATGGCTGCCAGACACTCTTTCAACGCCTAAACAGAACGCTTGCGAAAGACTTGAAAACGCCACATTCTCACCCCCAGACCCCCTTTCTTTATTGATGACNGCCACTGCTTCCTCTGTCGGGTCATCAATCGCNACTTTTGGCCGTGGTGCGTAGAATTGCTCTCTGCTTGGCAATTCGGTCTGTGCGCCATCAAACATGACCTGATAGCGGTTGGTTCTCCAGTTGCTCTTTCCTTTGAATGGATAGGCTTTTGGCTGTAGTTTGCGGACATATCCTTTATCAATGAGCCGCTTGACATGAACGCTGACAGTCTTGGTTGAACGGCTAATATGTCGTGCAATGGTGACCCGTGATGGCCAACAAATCCCATAGGCATTGGTGTGAAGGCACAACGCTCCAAGCACTCTGAGACTTGTCCAGTGCAGTCCATCATCTTGGATGGCTCTGGCTGGCATTACGCTATATTTGCGGATGTCAGGCTTGTCATCAAAAGGGGATTGGGTCATCTGGCATTGTCTCCGTTGGTTTCATGTCTGTGACCTTTGCTCCAGCAAAGTGTTTCTTAATCTCCAGCACTGTTCCTGGCACAAAAGCGATGAGTTCTTCTGCACACAAATAGGCCACATCATCATCCTTGTTTTTGGTTGGCATTTCGGCAGCCGTCCTGACCAGACGGACGGTGATGTCAGGCTTTTCTGGATGCCTCATCTCCCAGAACTCCTGACCGACATGGCTTGCCCCTATCTTCTCTGCCTCAGCATCAAGGACTTGCCATGCTTTCTTCATTCCATTCCCGTGCTTGATGATGGACGGGCTATCTTCAGCCGCAAGCGCACGGTTCAGTCTTTCCAGTTGTTGATTGAAACGAGACCCCAACTCTGCATCTACAAGTTTGTCCAATCTTGAGACGCCCCATTTTATCTCCATCTCATGGGCAACCATATCCAAAGCCGACATCACATCACTCGCCTCACTGGACATTCGGACAGGTGGACAGGACATTAGAGTGTGTCCTGTCCGTCCAGTCTGGACACTTTTGTCCGCTCTTTGTCCACGTTTACCGTAAGTGTTTGATTTCATTCTGGACATTTTTGTCCACTCCTTTGTCCAGACCTGTCCAGTCGCAAATCACGCTGTCCAGACCAAATTGTCCCATTTGAAGGCATATTTCTTGTCCAATAGTTCCTTTGCGGCACGACCAAAAGCCTTTCGTTTTGCATCATCACCACCCTCAGAAATGGTCTTGTTCATGGCCACATCTTTCCAATGCTTTTCATCCACCACGGTCACGCCTGATGGATAGTTTTCACCGCCAGGTGAAGGTCTGCCATGTCTGATGAGTGCCTCAGTCAGAGCCTCAAGGACTGCCCTTTGTGCTGGTCTCAGCCCTTTNGCTCTGTCTTTTGCNGGTGCATCTGTTGTTTTTGTGAGGACAAGTGATGTCTCAGGCTCAAGGCCAAGAGGGTCTGTCTCTACTTCAATGCTGGTTGTGCTAAACCACATGGGGTCAATCATCTCAGCGTCTTTTTGCTTCTCCACGGTCATGGAGACTGTCTCACCAAGTCTTTCGACCTTTATGCTGGCATCTACAGCCCCAAGCCATGCACTTGACCCTCTGGCTTTTCTGCTACTGTCTTTGCCACTGTGATGCACGGCAAGGACACCGCAGCCGAAACTCTCACGGATATTGTCCATTGCCTTGACCACAACTGATGTGTCTTGGCTTGAGTTCTCATCGCCTGTCATGCTTCTGGCCAGTGTGTCGAATATGACCAGAGCCACATCATCTGTTGCCACGGCACGGATTGTGTCGGCTAGGTTGCCACAGTCTTCATCTGCCATCAGGTCGATTGAGGTGGGGATAACGATGAACGGGGCGTGTTGCTCCATCTCATTATGGATATGCCATGCGCTAATCCGCTTTTTAAGGCCGCCCACGCCCTCTCCAGCCACATAGACTACCTGACCACCATTTACATCATAATCGTGCCACACGGCCTTGTGAGCGACACTGAGGGCTATATCCAGTGCAATGAAGGTCTTGCCGCAACCTGGCTCACCATAAAGCATGGCCAGAGAACCTTTTGGGATGAGGTCTTGCACTAGCCATTGAACTGGTGGGAGACGCTGGATGTCATCGAGGCTGAGGACGGGAAGGGGTGTGACCTTCTCCNTNAGTTCCTCTGCTTCCTTGATGAGTTGCGTCAGTCCCTTTCTGTCACCGCCTGTGTTGACCCAATCTGTGACATCACCTTTGTCATCCACAGGCAGTTTGACCACCTTGATGCGCTTGGCTGTTCCTTGCAGTTTGGACACCACGGTTCTGACATGGGCATCACCAGCCTTGTCATTGTCAGGAATGATGATGACATCACGCCCTTGGAAATAAGGGGTCAGGCTGTCAGAAAACTTGCCAGCACCGCCTGAGTTACAGGTTGCCACAAAGCCCAAGTTGGCCAGTGTGTCTGCGTCTTTCTCACCCTCTACTATAAGGATGGGCTTGTTTGGATTGTTGAGGATGTCTGGCAGACGGTAGGGTAGGGGCTGCGTGTCACCTAAACCCCAGACAGCCTTGCCATCTACATATCTGCGCTGACGGAATGTCTTTGGTTCAAACCTCAGCACCTCATATAACACCTCACCATTCTCATCAGCATAGGGATAGGTGGCGACAAGAGAACTCTTAATGGTGTCATGACCGTTGGCATGGCCGTTGGGCTTGTCCACCTCGATGCCGATGCTTTCCAGAAAGTCTGGGACATTGGCCATTGGGTTATGTTTGCGGATGAGGTCAGCTACACCACCGCCCGTTTCGGTTTCGTGGCAATACCAAGTGCCTTTGAGGTCAACGGACATTGAGCCGTTGTTGCCATAGCGCAACTCAGTTTTGCTGGAGAGTTTAGGATTTGGCTCACCTAGCAACGCCTTGGCCACTGCCTCAATATGATTTGAAATATCTGCCATGCTCAAAACCACCACGAAAAAAAGGTGAGGGGCTGTTACACCCCCCACCCACACACTTATGCAAAGAGGGCTTCATCATCATCCGCAGTTGGATTGGGTTCTGGGGCTGGTGGTGTGGTGGAGGCCACCGCCTCATCGCCCTGCGGAAAAGGAAGCCATTTGACAAACTCAAAGTTAGGAACACGGGTAGAGCCTTTACCCACGGTCTCTGACTTTGAGCCAGTGTATTTCAAGCCAGCAACCTTGCCCTGGTTGTCTGCCATGCCCTCATGAATGGACGGCCAAATGTTTCTCAGACCCATGTTTGCGCCTGTGCCATTGGCTGACCACTCACGCCAGCCCACATCCTTGATGTGAACCATGACGCTAAAACCACGTTTGAAATCATCATCAGGGCGTGGCCCTTTGACCCCGACCTGCTCATCCCAACGCCAGTCAGGGGCTTCTCCTTCTTGGATTTTGCCCCANCCTGTCTTGAGGGACGCTGGATTGATGGACATTGCCTTGAGGTCAAACGCCTCACCATCAATGACCCACTCATTCACGGATGGTTTGAAACGGATATACTCCCCACCTGCACCATTATCTAAATCAAGCATCATCGCTTTGCTCCTTCTCTTTCTCTGTTGAATTGAGCCACCCCATCTGTTGTGCGAACTGCACCATCTGTTGCTCTGGGATGACGTAGAGGCGAGGCTGACGGTCTGCTCTCAGAACAAGAATGTCTGCCTCATCTTGGAGAAACCATTTGTAGATTTCCCGAAAGCCGTCTTTGCGCCTTTTGCACTCGACCAGCAGACCATTCAGATTGAGGTCGCCAGCCAGGTCAGAGGAGTAGTTCTTAAAAGCCCCACTCCCAAGGATGCGTTTGCAAGGAACACCAAGGTTCTGCCAGAAATCTTGAACTTCTTTCTCAAGGACATAGCCCCTGCGCTTGTTTCCACGGCTCATGTAAACTCCCGTGCAATCCGCTCAAGATGTTCCAACTGACGCTTTTGGCTATTGAACTCTGTGTCCCGTTTGACCAGAGCATCAGTCAGCAACTCCTCAACCAATGAAGAAACACTGCGTCTCTGTGATTTAGCCACAGATTTCAGCAATCCCCTCAGATGTTCAGAGAGATAAAGTTGAGTTTGTCTGGTTGCCATTCTGTCCTCACATTCACTTAATTGTGCAATAGTAGCATTTGGCTATTGCAATAATGGTGTGATGACACTATCTTGAGAATAGGAAGGGGGGTGGAACACCCCTAGAACGGAGAAGGAGAAGGAGAAAGAGTATGAAAAAGATTATCAAGTTTGAGGTGTTTGTTGAGGTTGACACAGATGATTGCTACGACACATCAACCATCCATGAGGAAATATCAACACTGCTTGCCCCACGCATATCCACACGGGATTGCAGAGAGAAATTTGTTAGAAGCCTTGTGCGCCTAACCAAGTCAATCATGCCGCCCAAGGAGTGGAAGGAGACAGTCTGATGACACCGCACACGGGCAAGTTCATTGCCTATCTGCGTGTCTCAACGCAACGCCAAGGTCAGAGCGGCCTTGGGCTTGAGGCGCAGAGGGACATCATCAACAACCATCTGAATGGTGGGGATTGGGATGTCATCGCTGAATACACAGAGCATGAGAGTGGCAAGCGTTCTGACCGACATCGAAAGGAACTCAAGAAAGCCCTTGAGCATTGCAAGCGTGAGAACGCTACACTTATCATCGCCAAGATTGACCGACTGACACGCAACCTTGGTTTCCTCACCACGCTCTTGGAGCAAGGCGTTCCTGTGATTGCCTGTGACATTCCACAGATGCACTCACCAGCCGCCACCAAGTTCGTTCTCCAGCTCATGGCAAACATCGCTGAATATGAAGGTGAACTCATCAGTGAGAGAACCAAAGCGGCCTTGGGTGCAAAGAAGGCGAGGGGAGAAAAGCTAGGCTCACCAACCCCAGAGAAGGGGGCGATTGCTGGCGGCAAAGCAACCAAAGCCGCAATAGATGAGTGGACTATTGAAGTAGCCCCAATCGTCAGAGAACTTCAACGATATGGATGTGACACATTATGGAAGCTAGCAGGGGGGCTGGAAGCCCGTGGTGTGACCACATTTCGTGGAAACACAGAATGGTCACTCAGTAGCCTCAATAATCTACTTAAAAGAATAGACGCACTTGAGGCGGCTGATTATCGCAACATCAAAAAGACACGCAAAAGCAAGGGAGTGGAATGATGAACGATATCGAGCAAAATCTTTTACATGAATACGCTGTGGCGTTGGCAAAATGGCAGCTCAGGTTGTATCAAGGCCGAAATCAGCGGCAAAATGATGCCATCCAGCGATACTTCAATTCGACACCAGCCAGAAATGCTTTTGCGCGAATGATGTTTGTTGCCAACAAAGAAGACAACTCACTTTACACAAAATCATTAATCGCAAGAGAGCTGCATATCACACGACAAGCCGCCTCACTGATGGTTGATGACTGTTTGGCAGAGGGGTGGATTGAGGCTAACGGAAATGGCTACAAAGCAAGCCAGACCCTAGCTGATAAGGTGATGGACTATGTTGAGTTTCATATAGGCACACTTGTCGAAAATCCCGTACCTGACCTTTATATGTCTTTGCGTTCATACCAACAAGCCATGCAGAAAAAAGCGTCAAGTGAGTTTACATCCAAGCGTGTAGCCAGTTGACATTGATTTATGCAGGAAATCGAACAAGATGGGAAAAGATATAGAAAAGAGAAAGAACGTGAAACGGTATGGTCGCATGACAGATGCAGAGAAGTCACTCCAGATGGCACGGGAAGTGTGGGACATTCACAAAGGTTCTGCTACTTCACGGGCTAAACGGTGGGCTAATCAGCAATATTATGAGCGGACACTGGGCGGCAAGTCTGCTGTACGCATCACCATCCCTGCGTTAAAATCACAACACCTTGATAGTGCAATCTATCACCTCAAACATCTGGTGGCTGCACTTGAGAAAGTAAAAGAAAAGGAGAAGGACACACACGCAAAAATGTTTCTACTCAGAAGCATGGTCTATGCTTGCCACCGAAACCTCAAGCATGATGCTGACAGGTCTTATGGCCATCCAGGTTATCCAGAAGAGGACTTCAGAGGTGCAAGATAGCAAATCAACATCTTGTGTGTCAGGCGGTGAGACCGTTTGGCTATCACATAATAACCCTAGAAAGGAAACTCTTGTGACTAAACAGAAAGATACAATGGGCAAACCTATGGGAATGTCGCATAATGTATATTGCCACAAACCAGTTGTTGACCGCAATATATTGAACCACATCATCAACACAACTTACCAAAACAGGTTAGTTAGCAACGAGCCAAGACGGTTCTCCCTCAAAGAAATTTTCACTTGTGTTCTTGAGTTTGCGGCACTCCTGATTGCGTTTGGAATGTTTGTCTTCTTCATATCAATTTCAGATGGTCTTGACCAGCACATGATTGAATGGTTGGGGAGATAGTCAGATGGAAATCAAAACAAATATTCCAATCCCTCAGCCCCACATTCACAGCCAGTTCAGCGTTGTAGCTTCCAAGATGAACGCAGGTGATTGTGTTGATGTAGAGAAAAGTCAGGCAGTGCCTATGTGTCAAGCCATTCGCAGACAAGGTTATCAAGCCTCAATGCGGAAGCTGGACAATCTGACATGGCGTGTGTGGAGAACTCAGTAATGGTTGGCAAACTTACAAGTGACGCCAAACTGTCTGCGTCTTTCGCTCCTGTTCTCATGAAGCAAAGTCATCCGACTTATGGCATGAGCCAGAATGACCTCATGGCTAGGGTTCTCAATGCCCAAGGTCGTGGCAACTTCAATGTGTCAGAATACTCTGGCAGTGAGGCGGCTGACCACGGGAACAACCTTGAAGGGTACATCATCACAGAGGCAGCCAAGCGTCTGGGGATTGAGAAGTTCAACAAGGATGTGACCACGGTCTATGACTATGATGACCTGTTCTCTGCCAGTCTCGATGGCATCTTGTATAATAAGAAGATGGCCATTGAAGCTAGTGATAACATCTTTCTGATGAACGGGGCTGACGCAATGATACTGGAAGGCGATGGTATTATTGAAAGCAAGTTGACATCTGCATCATTCAGTGAAGTCCCAAAACCTTATCGTGGGCCGTGGCAGGTGCAGATGCAGATGCTTTGTCATGGTGCAAAGTGGGCTGTTGTTGCTACCTTTTATCAAGGGACACGCCTTGTCCTCAATATCTATGAGGCTGACCCTGATATGCAAAACCAGTTGATTGAAGCCGCCAAGGATTTTTATGAAAGACTTGACGGGCCAGACTGGTATCCAGCAATGGACGGGCCTGATGCCGCAAGGACATGGGAGAGGGGAGAAGACCATCTGCCGTCTGTTGACCTTGAGCCTGTGGCTGAACTTGCCTTGCAATANCTTGACGCAAAGAGAGCGGNAAAGGCGGCTGNGGAACTGGCNAAAAAACTTGAGCCACAAATCATGACGCACATGGCCAACCATGAGATGGCGCACCTCAAGGATGAGAATGGTGAGGTGATGCTTGAGTTGAAGTGGCCGACACGGAACTTCAAGCCGCAACCTGAGAAGGTGATACCTGCCAAACCAGCACGGGTTGAGCGTCAGAAGTCTCTCAGTATCCCAGCGAAATGGATGAACCAATGAGCCTCACGCCAAGGCAGAAGGACTGCCTAGATTTCATCGTGTCTTATACCAAAGACAGGGGATACTCTCCAAACTATAGGGAGATTGCAGAGGGCATAGGTGTCAAAGCAATTAGTAATGTTCATTACTATGTGGAGCGGCTCAAGGTCAGAGGCTATGTCAAAACAGTCTATGGCTCTGAGCGTTCCATCGAGGTACTAAAAACCTCAGCCATATAATCAACTGATGAGACTGAGGGCTTGCTCTTTGGTCTCATCATTCCGTCTAGTCCACCCTTTCCCAAATGTCTCAAAGGTACTCAGCCTCTCATAGAAGGCTTGCCGTCTGGTGTGCATGGCCTCAACAATCTCAGCAGCATCCATTTTTCTGACGGCAGACATTGTGATTGGGCCAATGCCACCATCAGCCGTGACACCCACAATCCTTTGCAATGCACGGGCTGACCTGCCAGTCCCAGAGTTCACACCCCAATCAAAGACAGCATGGTCAACGCCACTTGGCAGTTCATCACCGCCCACTTTGTTCCAATACTCTTGGCGATATATCTGCTCAACGTGAGCGTTAGGAATGTTCCGCATGGTTTCCTCACCAAGTTCTGCGTCCACATCCATGACCTCACTGAGCCATCTGCTATAGGTGTTGAGAGTTATGCCTTTGTTGGTCATGCCCCCTGGGTCACGGCTGTCATTGACAAAACCGCCCTCATGTTTGAGCAGCCACTCAAGGCTCTGCTCAAAGTTGCCTCTCACTTCATGTTCTCCCGTGCCACGCCTCTGGTCTTTTCAAATGACCTCATGCCACCCAATCCTAAAAGCGACAGCGTTAAGGTCATGAGTTCACCAGTCTCAAGACGGGGAAGGGGAGTGCCAGGAAACCATATCGCCACAACCCATTCGGCTATTGGCATCAAGAAGAAGTTTGTCATTAGGCCCAGCGCACAAATCCACATGATGGCTGGCCTTGCCCCTGCCACAAAGATGGATGGGTGTTTGCTCTGAGCAATGTTTGCCTGAGCCTGAGCCGCATCGAGAGCAATCAGTTCGCTTTCCAACTTAGCTTTGATGTTGGCCTTGGCATCCTTATCCTCAACGAACTGGTCAATGATAGGGGCTGCCAGCCCTAGAATGTGGCCAATCATGCTTTGCCTTTTTTCATGGCCTTCTTCTTTGCCGCCATGATGATATCGCCACGGGTGACCTTGTTCTTGTCACCATACATTGAGGCAAGTTTTTTGTTCTTTGGTGGTCTGCCAACCTTTGAACCGTAAGTTCCTTTTCCCATAGGCATTAGCTTTTTCCTTTCGCTTCTTTCCCAAGATACAGGCCATAGACACCCGTCATGACCCCCATAATTACTGACACAAAAGCAGACTGTTGAGTGGTTGGCTCTTCAAGGTTCATGAACCATTCAGCGCAACGCCAAGACATAGCCACTGACGCAATCATCGTTAGCTTTGCGGTGATGTTTACCTTCAGATATTTGTCAAACCAGTCACTCATTTAAAGCCTCCTTTGAGCCACACCACCCAAGCTATAAGGCCAGCCACCATAGTAGCGATAAGCAAGCCCACAGCCCCCAGGCCAATAGCTTCTGCAATCTCCGCCCGTCTCCTTTTTGAGAGTTCTTCTTGGACACGCCTTTCTTTCCTTGCTTCTGCCTGATGCTTCTGCCAGTCATGCCATAAGCCAGGACGCCCTGCGTAAATCATGAACTGCTTGAGTTCTTCTTCTTTTTGTCTAATCGCCTCTAGTGCCATGAACTCCTCCAGGTCACTTGTCCTGACGCCTGGCTTCTTTTTCTTCTGCCCTTTGCGTTGGAGTTCTTCTTTGGCTATCACAAAATCTGAGATGGCCTTGCCAGCCTTTGCAATCTCACCAGTGTTTGTGATGGTCTTGCGGATGATAGCGAAAGCCGCATTTGCCGCGGCAAGTTCCGTCAACATTGGTCAGCCTCGAACTAACATGGTGAGCAACAACACAATGGTTGTGCCAGCAGAGCCAACCAATACAGCCTCAAGCCTTTTGACCCGACTGAGCAACTCAATGAAACGCTCTTGGCTCAATGCAGTCAGCGTGTCTAACTCAGCCTTGACAGATGCGGCAGTAGCCTTGCTCATTTCTTTTTCTTACTCCCCTTTGGCCGACCACGTTTCTTTGGTGCGTCTGCCTTGGGCTTGACAATGGCTGGCTCTTTCTTGGCGGTCTTAGCCGCAGACAGATTGAGCATGAACAGTCTCCTCAGTTTCTCTAATATCCATTTCATTCTTTTGGCCTTTGTAATTTATCTGCAAAAAAAACCTGGTTTGCCCAGTTCATAACTCATCAGGCCAATCAGCAATAGGTGCATTGCCAGTGGCCGCTGGCGGGTCTTGGTCATCCATTGGGGCGTCAAACAAAGCCATAAACGCTGCATGGTCAGCCGCATCTGTTATCGCTTTTTCTATTGTGCCAGACTTGCTGCGGACTGCCGCACGATATGTTGTTACGTTTGACGGGATTGTTGCTGTGCTATCCTCAGCTTTGCGTGTGACATACCAATCTGTCGGGGCCAGTAACGCTGCCGCCTGTTGTTTGATGGTTGCTATCCACTGGCTTTTAAGGCCCAGCGTCACTACCTGTTCACCCTTTTCATCTAGCACAGCATTGCCATCATCATCAACTTCGTTAACATCATTTAATGCTTTAGGTGTGCTTGCATCCCAGTAGAAACGATTGTCATACGGTGCTGGTGGGTCTTCCCATGTAAGCCCTGCCGCCTTCTTATCTGCATCCGACCAGATAGCCCAGTTAGTAGGATGTGTAACGCCATCGTTAGACCAACTACGTCCTTCTCTGATTATTTTGTCACCTAGTTTCCAAGGCATTTTTATCTCCTATCGAGCATTAGAATATTTAAATGGCTGTTCTGCAAAACATAGAAAAATGTAATGACTACCAGACGCATTTCTATTTGCTGTTGAGCCTCTCAATTTGAAACCGTTTGAAAGAAAATCCAAAACCCCAGAACCAGTGGCCTCTGCATAGCTTGCATTAGGATATAAAAACTGTGTAATTTCGTTGTCAACGTCTCTTTTACTGTCAAAAACAATCCAATCAGCTGTACTGTTAGTACGCTTGATCATCAACCATGCGACACGAAATCCTGTGTAAACAAATGGCCCATCAGTAGACCCATTGCCTGTGTATGACCCAACTCGCGAGTAGCCATCCTTGCTTGCAAAAAAATACGAAATATGGTTGCCACCGTTGCGGTTTATAGCTCCGTTGCTATACAACCCCATATAAGAACTTGTAGGCTCTTCAAACATTTGACTGCTGGTAACTGCTGCCGCAGTTTCATTCCATTCTATATATGGTGGATGAGAGTAGGTTGTTGGTATGTCTTTGTGATAGATCATCCAATCATAAGAATAATTTCTGCTTTTAGTAATTATCATTTCTGGCTTGACGCCAAGATGATGAGGAACATCATGCCCACTTGTGCCGTTTCCAGGATAGGCAATAATAGAAAACCCAGAGGTTGTATTTGATTTGCCAGAATATGATTTTGAAGTGCCAGCTCCGCTAGTGCTTCCTGATACTGATGTGCTAGCCAACCAATTCCATGCAACGTAAGTTTCGCCACTTACATTTGTTCTAGCTGTGGACGTATCGCTGCCAACAGAAAACCCATCAATGTTAAAACTTTTAAATGGAGCTGAACTAGTGTTTTCTGTATTATAAACATTAGAGTATAAAAATTTTGTTACACCCCTCACACTGTCTATGAGTGCGTGCCAAGCATACGCATTACCTCTTGATTTGATCCAAGTCCAAGCAGGTTCAAAACCAACACCCGTAATGGATTGCGAACTACTCCCATCGCCCGAATAAAGAACCGTGTTGAAATGATCCGCTGGCTCTTCGTCTTCGGCAGGGTCGATAGCAGGGTTGGGTAAGTTGGCTGCGCAAAGGGCTAGAAATCCAGACGGTGGGCTGTAATAGAAGTCACCCACACCATTACTGTCTGCGTTGCCCTGCGCTGTTTCTGCGCCAGCAAATGAACTGTCCTGACCAAAATTAAATATAAAAGTTATTGTGCTACTAGTGTTACTTGCATCAGACACCGCTGGAAGAATATTGTTGCCAGAAAACGTATGTGAAATAGTTCCTTGTGAAGCGTTATTTTTATAAAATGTAATTTCATTATCATCTAAATTAAGGGCAACGCCAATAATATCATCGGTGGTATAACTTGCACCATAAGATGAACCTGTGCCATTTATATATTTATTACCATTAAAATAGTAAGCAATACTATCAACCCCATCATTTCCTAGAAGGTATCCAACTGCGCTACCACTGTTTGTTGAATCGTATGTTTCATCAACTACACCAATAAGAGGGCCACCAGTAACGGCACTAGTAGGAACGACTTCCCAATACCACTTTCCTGTAGTGTGTCCCATGGAGCCAACAGTTGACGAATACCCACTGGCTTCAGTTACAGTTTTTAAATTTCCTTGCGACTGAGTTCCTCTTGAACTTAATGGGTTGATGGTGCACCAATTATTCGAGGGATTATCTAAAACAACATCTGTTGCCGCAAGATTTGTAGCAGTAAAGTCATTGTTGTTTCCGCTTGTGTCATCACCTATTGAAGAGCTATTTTGAAACTTTAGTCTGAAACCGTTTGTACCGAATGTCAGACCAGATGTATCTTTAGGTATCCAAATGCCAGCTTTTGTTTCACCAAATGAATCTGCGTCCAAAGCAGTTCCGTCAATAAAATTGACCTCTGCAAAATACCCGTCCATATCTAACGACTGATTAAAATTATTCCCTATGTAGTGAGCGTTATTTTTTCCAATATTGCTTTGATGGGCAGACAAAGAAGTGCTAGTTGTAAGAGTTTGATTTTCACCGTTTACGTAAATTTTAAATTCTTCAGAACCTAAAGTGCCGTTAAATTTCACAACAATGTTGTACCATGCACTTGGATCACGCTGTAATGCTTGTGTGTAAGCAAAAAGCCTTGCTGTTCCACTTGTAGCAGAATACATACCTATGTAGTTTCCGCTATAGAGGACTATCTGAGCAAAGTTGCTCCCGTCTGCATAACCCTGTAAGAGACAGCGATTTATACTAAGATTTCCTAGTTTTACCCAGCAAGAAAAAGTAAAGATAGTGCCGCTAGAGCCACTTAAAGTTTTGCTTAGATAGGGATTGTCTCCATCCTCAAACCGCAGGGATTGATTGACATTGTGCGGATAGAAACCAGCGACACCAGATGAATACATCCACTGTGATGAGCCAAACGGGCCGCTCATTAGCTGAACGCCAGTTGTGGCGCACCCAACAGGATGCGTCCTGATGCAGCCACCACATAAGGCACAATGTCCGTTGTGCTTGCTGCTGATGATAGTGTGAGGCCAGCCCCGCCAGCAGTTTCATAATCTGTGCCAAGGCTGACTGTTCTGCTACCTGTGCCATCCTGTATAAACACAATAAACCCAGACTGCCCCACAGATTCAGTGCTGGGGTTTGCTAGTGTTACGTTGCCTGTTAGTGTTAGAACGAAGTTTTGATTAGTATCAAAGTTTAATGTTACAGAGCCAGTGTTGCTGGTATCTGTATCTGTGCTGCCGCGCTGTGCTGCTGTAAACGTATTGTTTACATCTTTCTTTACTGTGTCAGCATCGTGCGCTTGCACATCAGAACCTATTGCAAGTCCTAATGCTGTTCTGGCTGCTGACGCTGAAGAAGCCCCAGTGCCGCCATTTGCGATGGCTACTTGTCCTGATAGCTGGCCTACGCCTATTGTTTTGTTTGTAAGGGTTTGTGTAGCACTAGCACCAACAATCTCTTGGTCGCCACCAGCGGGAAGTGTCAGTGTATTTGTTACTGAAGCAGAGTGCGGCTGTGCTTTGACAGTCTGTCCATGCGTATTAGCCTCACAGTTAAAAACTAAAGTGCCTGGGTTAGTGTTGCCTTTGAGAACTGTTTTGCCAGTGCCATTTGGATTTAGCTCAATGTCACGATTGCTTGTGGTAACAATATCAAACGTCACCAGGTCCAAGTCGCCACCAAGCTGTGGTGAGTTGTCAGATGCAACAGAGGTTAAAGATGCTTGTGATACCACCTGCCAAGCTGAACCAGTGTAAACTTTTATTGCGTTAGCTGTTGTATCAAAGAACAAGTCACCAGCGTTTAGCGCATCACCATCATTATCTGTAGATGGCTCACTAGGCTTTGCACCTAGATATGTGTCGTCAAAATTATCAGCACTTGCAGCAGCCGCTGCCGCACTTGCCGCAGCAGCCGTGGCAGAATTAGACGCATTAGTTGCATTAGTTGCAGCATTTTGAATATCTGTAATGTTTGTAACAACAGTTGAAATATTACTATTCATCCCAGCTACAGTGGTGACGTTACCTGAAATGCCAGCCACAGTAGCAACATTAGCACTAATTCCAGAAACCGTTGTGATTGCATTTGTCGCTGTTGTCCCATCTTGAATGTCAGCCAGGGTCGCAATATCACTTGTTACTGAGGCGAGAGTGTTTACGTCTGATGTGGATGGCCCTGCCTCTGGCTGACCAGTTGTTGAATTGAAGGCAAGATATTTACCAACACGGGCTGACTTTGATGGCAGGGTCATGTCAATGTCTTGTGGGTCATCAACAGGTGAGATGACAGCACGGTCAACACGCTCATTGATTTGCTGGTCAAAGATAGTTAGTGCGTCAAGTTGCTCATTCAGCGATGATGCCTTGAGGTCACCAGCAGTCACGAAATCGGTGGTGCGTTCAATGTCTCGTGCGCCAATAATAGTGATGTTGTTTGAGGATGTGGCTGCAACGCCAAGAGTGACACTACCTGTGCCATTGGTATTGATGGTCACTGTGTAGTCTGCGGTCAATGTGAGTTTTGTTGTGTCCTTAAACACAGAGATGTCATTCTGGTCTAGGATTTCAAACGTAAAAGCATAAGGGCCAGTCCCAGCAGAACCACTGAGGACAACACGCCTTTTGACTGCGTTGATACTAAAGTTTGACATTACTAATTACCTTTCGCACCTGTTGGCATTTGTAACACAAAATCAAATTTTTTTCCATGCAACTCATTGTCCCATAACGCCTTGAAGGTTAGGGGAGCGGTCTGGCAAGTTCTCACCTGGTCGCCACCAATACTCTTGTCCGTAGTCTCTCATGGCTCTCCTCTGAAGACGAGCAAACCGTCTCTCAGCCTTTGGGTCTGCCAAGCGTCTGAGATTGTCATAGACGAGACGCTCTATGCCTAGCCTCAGATACCAAGTAGAAAGCCCAGGGGTATAGCGTCCAAGAAACTCCACGCCTTCTCTCAAGGCATTTGTCTCTTTGCCACTGATAGCGTCAGTGACGTTGCCCATTGTCAAGGCTAACACATCCCCAGCAAACCCAGCCCGTGGCCCTGCAAGCGTTCCCTCAAAACTGCCGCCAAATCTGTTGCTTTCTGAAAACAAGAAATCACCAAAGATGCCAAGCCCACCTGATGAGAGAATAGCAGAAATAATAAACTTTTCGTTTACTGAACCATCTGGCTTTATCACGGGGATGGGGTCACGGCCCTTAGTTATCTCACGCAACTGGATTGACACACCTGCCATCAGTGTAGCGGTAACCAGCAACTCTGTCGCCAACAGACCTTTGTTGAGTTTGCTTCCGTCAAGGTTGCTCATCTGGCGCAAGTTGTTGAGCATGAAAGTTATGGGGAAACTTTTATATTGAGCCACAGAGCGTGTCAGAGAGCCAACAAGTGTGCCTGGGCGTGTACCGCCTTGGAGCGTGGCTTGCGCCCGAACAGACGCAACAGGAACGGCAAGGTCTGTTTCAAACTGTATCATCTCCAGATATTTAAACGCAGTCTTTCTATTTCCCTCAAATAAATCATCTGGCCTCATAAACTTTGCGCCACGCTCCTCAAAAGCCCCGACACTGTTCATTACATCCAAGTCCTCTTGAGTGATGTCATATTTGCGGAACGTGCGTTGCAAACCCTCTGGCAACTCATCCATACGTTTGCCAAGGTTATCTGCCACAAAACCCATCAACTCCATGCCAAAAGTCCAGCGTGAAGATTGTGTCCACGGACTGAGGAGAGANAGGTTCATTGCCGCATTGGTGATGCGTTGNGTTANTTNNGGCCCAAGCANGTCACCAATATATCTTGTNTGACCATAAGCAACAGATGACCANTTCTCAGCAATCAGGCCAGAGCGGATGTATTGTTGTTTNGTNTTCTTGCTTCTCATCATNCTNACAAGAGACTTGGCAACATACTTGGTCTGCGGCATCCCAATCATTTTGGCTTGAAACCTTGCGGTGGCTGTATCTGTGAACAAAGCCAAGATTGCTGTTGACCCAAGTTGTGCCGCACTGAGCAACTCGCCTAAACCAGCAAACCCTCTGGCCATCTTCTTATTGACAGGAGAGAGGGCTGTCCCTGTTAGGATGCCATACATATCATCAAACTTTTTGAAATCAGTCTCAATGCCGTCAACATTCTTGCGGCTTTTGCCAGTTAAGTTTTTGTCCAACCGTTGAGCCTCTGCTCTCAGTTGTGTCTTGAGATAGGAGACAGTTGAGTTGGGGTTAGGGCCAAGGACTTCCATCAGGGAAATATCTTTGGCCATGCCCTCGATGTGGCTCATCATTGTCTCAAACACATCACCTGAGCCAAACTTGTCATTGTATGCCATCCAACTGTCAGCATCTCTGAACACAAGGAAACGACTGTCTTGCCGTCTTCTAGCAAGAGAACGACCTTGGTTCATCGTTGCTGTTGCACTGATTTTGTTTGCGCCATCTGTAATGATAGTCTCATAGACTTCCTCTAAGACTTGGCGATGCTCACTGTCACGGAACTTCTTGCCCGTCTTTTCACTGACCATCTTGTCCCAATCAAGTTTGTCTTTGATAAATTCAATCCACTCATCCATTGTGGCTTTGGCAATCTGTTCACGGTCATGAGTTTGAGGCAGACCCCAATCTTGCCTGTTCTTAATGTCACCACCAGCACGGTTGAAAGACTGGCGTAAAAGGTCAGAGGCAGACTTCCAAGCCTTGGCCATCTCTCTTGCTGCCGCATTTTCTGTTGATGTGCCAAAGATTTCACGCACCATGTCTTTGCTGTTAGTCTTTACTCTGCTGGTTGTGCGCCCCAACACAGAAGTCTTTTTCAAGTCAGCCAAGATGTTGTCAATCTTTGCATGAGCCAGAGCCAGATAGTTTTTGCGCCTTGCCTCAACACTGCCAGAGATACCTTTGGAACTACCATCACGCTCAAGGACATAGGTGATGCCGTCAGAGACACGCTTCTTGCTGGCTGTATTAGCTAAGTTCAAACTCCTGGCTTGAGCCGCACGTTGAAGAACAACCCGTCTTTTGCGTTGTTTGACCTCATACTCAGCCGCATCAAACGTGTCCTGTGACGCTTTCTTCTCAGCCTCAGCCTTGCTCATCTTCTTGCTGTTCTGCTGAACAAGGTCATCATACGTCGAAAGCATGGTGTCTTTCTGCTTGTCGGTCAGCTTGCCCTCTTTGTGGCCGTTGATAATGCACTCACGGAAACTCATCTAATGACACACCCTCTCAATCTATCAAGCATCCCAGTTTCTTGAGCGGCTTCCTCTTTGAGTTGCTTGCCTGTTCTTACAGTGTCCTCAGCCCCGTCAATGTCCAGCGTGATGACCTCATCATCACCAATGTCATCATAGGTTTTGATGACTGCATCAATGTCTGCGTCTGTGAACTCTACATCCTCAACCTTGGGGCGAGGGGCGTTTGCCTCAATCTCAACCTCTGGCGGTTTGCCCACCATCACATCTGCTGTTGCTTGCTCCACACGGGCTGTGTGTTCTGCCATGTCAGTCATGCCGTCAGGCATCTCAGCAACCATCTCAGCATCATCGAGGGTGTCTTCTAGTAGGTCAGCAGTCTTGGGAGAGATGTGGCCGTCCTTGCGAAATGCTGAGATTGCTGACCTGAGTTGTTTGTTTGTAAGACTGACGCCCTTTGCCACACCTCTGAACGCTACTGGCAGCCCAGCACTAAACACGCCAGATGTGCCAACTGCCATCAAAAATTGCTCAGGTGTATATTCAAGCCCCAATTCATTATACCATTCAGCAACGGATGTCTGGAGCAAAGCCTCTGTCCCCATGCCAACCAATGTGTTTGCAACTACTTGTGACACAAGTGTTTTGCCGCCAGCCGCCAAAGGCCCACCAATCATCATCATGTCAATGAAGGCTGGGTCTTCAACAGCACCCACAAAACCACCAGATAATTTGCCAAAAAACCCACCAGCACCACCTGAGCGGTTAAGGATTTTGTTCTGCTCGTTGTAGATTTCTACAGCCTTGGCACGGGTTTGTGTGTTGATTTCCTCAGCATTGAGGCCAGCATATTCTGGATAGAGGCTTTCATTTGCCCTGATATGCTCAAAGATTTGATTGGCATAACCGTCTCTGATGCGCTTCCAATGCCCTTGGCTTGCACTCATAACATCAGGATAATCACCTGGGTTCTTTAGTTTCTGACCACTGCGTTCCTCTATTGTCTCAAGGATAGGGGCAAAGATGTCGCCCATCAGATTGACCTCAGAGGCCGTGCTTTCTGTGGCCCTGACCAACTCTCGCATTGCATCATAGGTTTCATCAAACCCTGCAACATCGCCACCCTCTGCGGTCACAGGCGTCCCCATTGCGGCATTGGGGTTGTAGCTGTCAAAAAAGAAAGACATCAGTTCGCTAACCCTGCAAGTATGTTGAGGTCAAGTGTGTATGTCTGGCCATTCATATTCTTTGGCGCAGTCAGGACACCGCCTTCATATAACTGAACCTCAACCTTGCCATCTTGAACGCTAGTCAACCTGATGCCGTTCAAAAGACGCTCATGCCCTATGACCTCACCATTGTCTGCTAATGGCAGAGACCCACCTGCCGCAGCCGTGAACATCTCAACTGTTGCGTCTTCAATCAGGTCATCAAAGTCATCTTGCTTGATACTTGACGGGATGATGATTGCGTTGCCCTCAAACTTTACGACACCGCCA
>FUFK010066923.1_pt1 | contig 22596 bp, 29 predicted proteins | sample 1021851 | NCBI WGS metagenome assembly FUFK01 (sample SAMEA51879418, study PRJEB19060) | metagenome
CATCTTGGAGAAATGAATGATCCAAGAGTAAAACGAATAACCTATGAGGAGGTTATTGATGGAGGCGATAATGCAACATCTGGAGACCCTTTACACACAAAAGAAGGGACTAGATCTTCAATGGGAGCAGGAGCATCTGAAAGAGGGTAGATATACTCTCGATATGGTTAAGATTGACAGAAAAGTTAGAGATGTCATTAGCCAGATCAAACTTGCAGAGGCAGAAAAAGCTAATGCGCAGAACAAAATAAATGATGCGGCTCCTCAAGTTTCTGTAGCTACTTAGTAAAAAGCTACATCGTTGAATAAATTCAATTCACATTACAGGCTCTCTTGCGCTCTATTAAAATCTAGTATATAATTTTATCACTATACAATTATTAATTAGGATACTGACGCGTATAGTCGACGGCCTAGAGACAGTATTCGATAAACTAGGAGGATATAATTATGGCATCAACAACGTTTAACGGCCCGGTAAGGTCGGAAAAAGGTTTCCAAGTAGCAACTAAAAATACTACNACNGGAGCTATTACTACTAGAATGAGTTCAGGNATGCCTGACTTAACTGGTNTATCAATATCAGATGTAGCAACNGCATCTACNCTAACTTTAGCNGCAGATACNATTTCNGTTGTTAACTACACAGGNGCAGCAGCNGCTGCTTGCACATTACCTGCAGCGACAGCAGGAACAGTTGTAGTTTACGCTCAAGCAAAAGANACAGCTGGTGGAACTGCAACTTTAAGTTTTGANTGTGCNGGATCAGATGTTTTTGCAACAGGATCTGTAATTGANTCAAGAGGTTCATCNGAAGTAACTTTTGATACNTCAGCAGCNANTGAAACTTTATTAACTTTCACNCCNGCTGACGCAGCAACAAATCTTTTTACAACTGGAAGCATGATTGCTTTTGTTTGTTATGAAGATGGCACATACCACATTGCTTCAAGAATGGGTGGTGCAGCTGACGCAACTACAGGTGCATTTGTATTTGCATCGTAATAAATAATTAGTGTGGGGCTTCGGCCCCACATTTTAATTTAATGGAGAATATAAAATTATGAAAAGTGATGTAAAAGCAGTTAGAGTTACAGCTACAGGAGCAGTATTCGCAGGCAGAACAAGACTTAGAGGTATCATTTTAGAAAATGATCATGCTACTGACACTCAATCAATTACTCTACAATCAGGTGGAGTAACTCAATTTTTAGTAAGCTGTCCAGCTGGAGATGTTTTTGCTTTCAATATTCCTGAAGATGGAATTTTATTTGAAAGTGGTATGACTACTTCTGCTATTGGTGCAAATGTTGAAGCGACTGTATTGATTGATAAGTAGGAGGCTAAATGGCTAATACTACCTCTGGAACAGCAACGTTTGATAAAACATTTGCTATCGATGAAATCATTGAAGAAGCATATGAAAGAATAGGTATGCAAGGTGTGTCTGGTAATCAATTGCGTGCAGCCAGAAGATCCTTAAATATCATGTTTCAAGAATGGGGTAATCGTGGTCTTCATTATTGGGAAGTAGCAAACAATTCAATTACATTAGTTGCAGACCAAGCAACATATACAATGTTTAGATCAACAGCAGATGGTACTTCAAGTACGACTGCTATATATGGTGTTGATGATATATTAGAAGCATCTTATAGAAACTCTAATGTTGATACGCCACTTACTAAAATAGCAAGATCTGCTTATCAAGCTTTATCAAATAAAACTGCTACAGGTGTTCCAAGTCAATATTTTGTGCAAAGACTTATTGATAGAGTTACAATTACTCTATACTTAACTCCTGGTTCTTCAGAAGCAGGAAAATTTATAAATTACTATTACGTAAAAAGAATTCAAGATGTAGGTGATTATACAAATGCAACAGACGTGCCATACAGATTTGTACCTTGCATGTGTTCAGGTTTAGCATTTTATTTAGCACAAAAATTTAAACCACAAATGGTTCAACAAATGAAAATGTTGTACGAAGATGAATTACAAAGAGCATTATCGGAAGATGGCTCTCCATCTAGTACATACATAAGTCCAAAAGTTTATTATCCGGAGGCATAATGTCAAACTTATCATCAGGTAAATACGCAAAATTTATATCAGACAGATCAGGACAAGAATTTCCATACTCAGAAATGGTTATTGAATGGAATGGAGCTAGAGTTCACATATCAGAATTTGAAAAAAAACATCCACAACTACAACCAAAACCACATTCTGCAGATCCACAAGGTTTATTAAATGCAAGACCAGCAAGAACAGAACCTGCTGTTGCAAGATTATTAACATTAAACCCTTTAAAAATAACAAATGGATCTCAAGTAGTAACTGTATTTGAAGAAAACCACGGTAGATCAACAAGTGATACCGTTAGATTTAGAAATGGAGAGGGTCGAAACGGTATTTCAGACTCAGATATTAATAATTCTTCTGGATTTACAATTACAAAAGTTGATGATAATAATTATACATTTACAGCTAGTGGCACAGCCACGGCTACAACTAGTATAGGAGGAGGCAGTATAACTGCAGGACCAGTTACACTATCAGCATAATGGCAGGATTTACTTACGATAATTTAGTAACCGATATTAGAAACTATACTGAAACAGATTCAAATGTTTTAACAGCGGCTATTGTTAATAGAATTATTGAAGATGCAGAATTTAAAATTTTAAGAGACATACCATTAGACGCATATAAAAAACAAAAAATTGGTAATTTAGTTACTGGACAATCTACAATTAACGTACCTGCTAAAACACTCTTTGTAAAAGGTATACAGGTATATGACTCAACTTCCGCAGCGACCGGATCTAACTCTTATTTAGAGAAAAAAGATGAAACCTATTTACAGGAATATATTCCTGCGGAAACATCTACTGGAAAACCTAAATATTACGCTATGTTTGGTGGAGCTACAGGAACTACGGATACTACATCTGGAAGAATGATGTTTGCCCCTGTTCCAGATACTACATATAAATTTAAAATACATTATGAGGCTATCCCAGATGGGTTATCTAGCTCAAATACAACGACTTACATTAGTCAATATTTCCCTAATGGTTTATTATATGCCTGCTTAGTGGAGGCATATGGATATTTAAAAGGTCCAATCGATATGTTGACATTGTATGAAAATAAATATAAACAAGAGGTACAGAAGTTTGCTGCAGAGCAAATTGGTAGACGTAAAAGGGATGACTATACAGACGGTACTGTCCGTATTCCAGTTCCTTCACCGACACCGTAGTAACAGGAGAATAAATTATGGCAATAACATCGGCAATTTGTACAAGTTTCAAAGTTGAAATCTTAAAAGCTGTTCACGATTTTACAGCATCGTCTGGAAATACTTTTAATTTAGCTTTGTATACAAGCTCAGCTTCATTAGGAGCATCTACAACTGCTTACACAACTTCTAACGAGGTTAGTGGATCAGGATACACTGCAAAAGGAAACGCGCTTACAAGTGTTACACCAGTCGCTGACAGCACAACTGCAGTTTGTGACTTTGCAGACACAAGTTTTACGTCTGCATCTTTCACAGCAAGAGGTTGTATGATCTTTAATGATTCAGCTACAGGTGACCCAGCAGTTTGTGTGATTGATTTTGGATCAGACAAAACTGTAACAAGTGGAACTTTTACAATTCAATTCCCAGCAGCAGACGCATCTAACGCCATTGTCCGTATAGCTTAAAGGAGTAACGCGGAATGTCCGTTACTAGAACCTTTACAGTAACGGTGGTTAACACCGGCTCAGGAAATAAATATTTTATTGATGGAGTNCAACAACCCACAATAAGTTTAGCAGAAGGTTTCACATATAGGTTTGATGTTTCTGATAGCTCCATGGGAGCTCACCCGTTTAAATTTTCAACTACAAGTAATGGGACACATTCAGGCGGTACTGAATACACTACTGGAGTAACTACCAGTGGAGATACCGGACAGTCTGGAGCATATGTGCAAATTGCAGTGGCTGCATCTGCACCAACTTTATATTATTATTGTCAATATCACTCAGGAATGGGTGGTCAAGCAAACACAGTAGATTCAGATACTTGGGGTGTTTTACCCTGGAACCAAAACACTTGGGGAAAACAAGATGGAGTAGATGTTTCTGTTTCTGGTTTTGGACTAACTTCTTCTGTTGGTGATGGTACAAACATGGGTGTTCCGCAACAAGGATGGGGCGGTCGAACATACGGAGAAGGAGAATGGGGAGAAGTCACAGATAATTCAGTTACTCTTTCAGGATTTGGATTAACAACATCTTTAAATGCAGACGGATTACTATCTTTTCAATCAGCTGGTTGGGGTAGAAATACTTGGAACGATGGACCATTTGGAGAAAGTAATGACCCTGTAGTAAGTATAACTGGATTTGGTTTAACAACATCAATTGGTGATGGAACAAATATGGGTGTACCTCAACAAGGTTGGGGTGGTAAATCATGGGGAGACAATAATTATGGTGAACTTTCTAATATAGATGTTTTCCCTTCAGGTTTAGAATTAACAGCAAGCGTTGGCGCAGCTGGTATAGAAGCATATAACGAAGTTGGTTGGGGCCGTGATGGTTGGGGTGAAGAATTATATGGTCAAGCAAATGACTTCGCTATAATTTTAACAGGTTTATCAAGCACCTCATCAGTAGGTGCATTAAGTCCTGCAGATGTAGAAGGTTTAACAGGAGTTTCTGCTACAGTAAGCCTTGGTACAGCTACAATGAAAGGAGACGTTACTGTTATTCCTACAGGTCAATCTTTAACTTCTGCAGTAGGTGCAATAGATCCTGACGGAATTATACAAGGTCTTACAGGTCAAGCTGGTACATCTGCTGTAGGTTCTTTATCTCCTGCGGATGTAATGGGTATAAGTGGATTAGAGGCTGAGGTTAATTTAGGTTCAACAGGAACAACTTCAAACCCTATAATAATACCTAGCACATCAGCTCTCTCATCTGGTCTGGGATCATTATCTCCTGCAGATGTAATGGGTTTAACTGGACAATCAGCTACAACTAGTGTAGGTTCAGTAACACACGAAATTAGTTTAGATATAGTACTTGACGGTCAATCTATGTCTGGTAATGTATCAGCTTTTGGAACAGCAAAAGGTTTTGGAATACAAGCATTTCAAGATGTTGACACTGGTTCAAATACAACATATAGTGACGTAGCATAGGAGAAAAGAATTATGGCATCGACATATACACCTTTAGGAGTTGAACTTCAGGCAACCGGTGAAAACGCGGGTACATGGGGAACAAAAACTAATACAAATTTAAGTCTTATTTCACAATTATTTGGTGGATTTAATTCACAATCAATAGCAGGTGGAGCACAAACAACTGCACTAACTGTTGTAGATGGTAATACAACAGGTACAGCTCAACATAGAATGATTGAGTTCACAGGAACAATTACTGGAAATCAAATTGTAACAATACCTCTTGACGTAGAAACTTTTTATCTTTTAAGAAACTCAACATCAGGTGCTTATACAGTTCAATTTAAATATGTGTCTGGTAGTGGTGGAACAGTTACGTTTTCTGCTACAGATAAAGGTGATAAATTAGTTGTTGCAAAAGCTAACGATGGAACTAACCCTGACATTGTTGATATATCTTTAGGATTAGCATCGGTTGCATCAGATACATCACCACAATTAGGTGGAGACTTAGATACTAATTCATTTAATATAGCTTTCGATGATGCTCATGGAATTAATGATGAAAACGGAAACGAACAGATAATATTCCAAACAACAGCATCAGCAGTAAACCAATTTGATATTACCAACGCTGCGACAGGAAATGCACCGTCAATTACAGCTACTGGTGGAGATTCAAATATTAGTATAAACTTAGTTCCTAAAGGCACTGGAGAAGTCCAAGCTAATGGATCTGGTTTAGCTACAACAGGAAAAGCTATTGCAATGGCTTTAGTTTTCGGGTAATAAATAAATAATTAAGGAGTAACAACTATGGCAGCACCAAATCTAGTAAACGTCTCGACGATTACAGCTAAATCGGTTCAAGCGGCATTAACTACAACTTTAACTACAGAAGTTCTTGCAAATGCATCATCTTCAAATAAAGTTTTTAAAGTTAATAATATTCTTATCGCTAACATCGATGGTTCCAACGCAGTTGATATTTCTGTTTTCATAACTAAATCAGGTGGGTCACCAATTGCGATCGCAAGTACAATTTCTGTACCTGCTGATTCTTCTTTGGTAGTAATTGATAAAAACTCAGCTCTGTATTTAGAAGAAGGCGATAATATCGAAGCAGGCGCTGGAGCAGCGAGTGACGCAGTTATAACTATCAATTACGAAGAACTATCGTAATAGGGAGTCTAATTATGGCTCACTTTGCTGAAATAAATGCGGATAACAACGTAGTCTTAAGAACAATCTACGTCTCTGAAGAGCAATGTAATGCTCAAGGCGGGGAAGATTCTGATGAGTGCGCACAATGGGTTAAAGATTTTCACCCACCTTGTCCGTTTATTGATTACTCTGCTATATCTTCAACTTATTTTTTAAGATATTCTGTAAACACTCATTTTAATAAACACTGGTATATTGATCCAGCATCTTTTGATCCTGATTATAAAAGACAGGATGAAAGAGTTAATGAAGTAACAGGTGAGATAGGAGAGCCTACTCATGGTGAGGATGACCTTAGAAGATATTTTTCAGGAGAAAAACCAATTAATAAAAGACCTCCTTGTTATTTAAGTGAAGACCAATCTAAAGCTTTTAGAGGTAATCGTGCTGTGGTAGGTGGAACTTGGGATCCTGTTAATCAAATATTTATGGACCCTAAACCACACCCATCTTTTGTTTTAGATTTAGAAAATGCTTTATGGTGGCACTCAGTCCCAATGCCAACAACTACTACATATTCAGATGGTAGAACATTCCACAGAATTTATTGGAATGAAGATGAGCTACAATGGAAAGCTTTAATTTTTAATTCAGGTCAAGATGATGTAGATGTAGAAAATAAAACTATTGAAATTCATCAAAAATGGGATAAAGATACACTAACGTGGGGAGATTTATAATATGTCAGAAACATTAACAAGAACAATGGGTTCAGGCCCAGCAGAAGGAAGAAACGGAAGTTTCTTTGGTATAACTTATGCTCCATCAAAAAACGACAAAATAACAGATTTTACGTCACCGGGTACATTCAACCCAGATCCAGCTGCAACAGGTGCAGCTGAAGTATTTCTATTCGGCGGAGGCGGCGGTGGAAATTCTGGAATTGCGGGAGTTTGCTACGGCGGCGGAGGCGGAGCCGGAACATGTAATGACGGTAACGGTGTAATTTCACATACTTTCCCTGGACCAGCTTCAGTAACAATAGGTGGTGCAGGAGGTTCAACTTCAATTGGACCATTATCAGAAGCCGGTGGAAATGGCGGAAGCAGTTGCGGCGGTGGAAATAATGCGGATTTTTCGGGCGGAAGCGGCCCAGGACCGGGATATGCAGGAGGCGGCGGAGCCGGCTCAACAGCTAACGGATATCCAGGATCTAATCCAGGAGACACAGACAGAAGAGGAAAAGGCGGAGACGGAACAGACTGTACTCCTTTTAACATTGCTTCTTCAGGCAGTAATTATATTTTTGCTGGCGGCGGTGGATCTATGAGAGGACCTTACAATGCGGGTGCTGGAGCAAATACTGGATCGGGCGGAAACGGCGGCGGAGAAGGCGGCGGTAATGCTGGTTATCCAGGAAGAGTTATGGTTAAAGAAGCAGGCGCAGGACCATTAGAAAACACTACAGGTGTTTGGCCTTTACAATCTCAATACACATATAAAAAAGAAGGAAACTGGAGCTAATAGTAGGTCTTTACTTTTATTTAGAAGTTATATATAATTTTTAAATAAAGAAATGAATGAAGATTTTATACACGAGTTCTATATTCCAGATTATATCTGTCAGGGTTTAATAGATTATCATAAACAAAATAAAGAATATAAAAGAGAAGGAACAATTATTTCTTCAGCTGGAAAACCTTTAGTTGATAAAAATATAAAAGAATCTATTGATGTAATTTTTTTCAACGGTTCTCTTAATCCAATTATTTGTGCTTATTTTGAGGAGCTTTCAAAAGCTTTAACTGATTATGTTAAAAAATATGGCATAGGTAATTACAAAACTTTTACACAAAATTTAATTCAATACTATCCTCCTGGAGGTGGCTATAAACGATTTCATTACGAAAGATGTAATAAAGATGTATTAGATAGGGGACTGGTTTACATGACTTATTTAAACGATGTTAATGATGAAGGCGGCACTGAATTTAAATATCAAAAGACAACTTTTAAAGCAAGAAAGGGTCTTTCATTAATTTGGCCAAGTGATTTTACACATGCCCACAGAGGTATTGTATCTCCTACTCAAGAAAAATATATTGCTACAGGGTGGTTCATAAACACATGATTTTAAATCATCATTATTGGATTTTTAAAAATGAATTATCACCACATATATGTGATGAAATAGTTCGATATGCTGAACAAAAAAATTTTGAAAAAGGTATTGTTGGAGGAAGTGTAGAAGAAGTAAAAAAAATACAGGACACAGATGATTATAAACATAAATTAAAACAAATTAGAAGTTCTAATATTGTTTGGCTACCTGAACAATGGGTTCATAATGAAATAATCCCTTTTGTAAATACGGCTAATAGAAATGCAGGGTGGGATTTTGATCTTGTTACTTTTGAAACATTACAATTTTCAAGATACGATGTAGGCCACTTTTATGACTGGCATCCTGATCAAAGTGCAAAATTATATGAAGATGAAAAAAAGAAAAACATGACAAGAAAACTTTCTGTGTCTGTAATTTTAAACGATGAATTTAGTGGGGGTGATCTACAGTTTAGACAACAAATAGATACGATTAACAATCCCGATAAAGACACTACGATAATGACCTGTAAAGAAAGAGGAAAAGGAACAGTAATTGTATTTCCAAGTTTTTTATGGCACAGAGTAACCCCTGTTACAAAAGGCGTAAGGAAAAGTTTGGTTATGTGGAATATAGGATACAAATTTAAATGATAAAAAATTACAAAATTAAAAAAAATGCAATTAGTACAGATCTAGCTAATTATTTATTTAACTATATGGTATTAAAGAAAGATGTTTTAAAAACATATCTTGATCATCAAAGAATATCTCCTTTTAATGACATGCATGGATCTTACGGTGATGCACAATCTTCACCTAAAACTTTTTGTGTATATGGGGATATTGCTTTTGATACTTTATTAAGTAAACTTTTACCTCTAATGAATAAAGAGACAGGGTTAAAATTAATCCCTACATACTCATACGCTAGATTATACTTAAATGGAGATGAATTAAAAAAACATAAAGATAGAAAAAGTTGTGAGTATTCTACGACACTACATTTAGGAGGAGATGAGTGGCCTATATACATGGATGGTGTAGAGGTTAATTTAAAACAAGGAGACATGCTTATTTATAAAGGGTGCGAACTTGAACATTGGAGAGAAAAATTTAATAAAGATATATGTGGTCAAGTCTTTCTTCATTACAATCTAGAAAACGATATTAGTAATTTGTTTGATAATAGACTTCATTTAGGTTTACCTTCTAGTTTTAAAAAATGAAACCTACAATAGTAGACGACAAAGAGTTTCCGTATTTATTATTAGATAATTTTTTTGAAAAAGAAGAGTTAAATGGAATTTGGAAAGAAGTAATGTATTTATTTAATAATAATCATTTTTTTAAATCTAGTGATGATAAAAAATCAGGACACGATAATGATAAACCCTTAGCTTTAAATAGTAGGTGTTATCCTGATAAGGTTTTAAACAGTAGCCAAATTCAACAAACTTTTTTATTTAACTCTATAAGAAAAATTCAAAACAAAGACTTNCATAGACTAGTAGAGAAAACGTTTAAAAATTCTAATTATGCTTTGTATAAAACTTTTTTAGGATTAAATAGATCTAATCTAGTTATAAATCATTATAACAACGATGAAGAATACAAAGAGCATTTTGATCAATTTCAGTTTTCAATGATAACTTGGTTACACGAAGAACCTAAAAATTATGATGGGGGTAATTTTATTTTAACCAAAAACAATACGAAAATAGAGTCTTTAAATAATCGATGTATATTATTTCCTGGATTTTATTACCATAAAGTTGAACCTGTTAAATTTAATAAAGATAAAAATATAAAAGGAAGATTTTCTATTAATAGATTTTTTTATACAGTTTATGAGTAATATTGAAAGACCTTTATTGACAAACACTTTTTTAAATTTTTTTAATAAATTAGATTTATCTAATTCTACCTATCTTGAAATAGGATCAGGAAATTCTACAATATATTTTTCAAAGATATTTAAAAATATAATTTCTTTTGAAGATGATTTAACCTGGTTTCATAAATTAAATAAACTAAACATACCTAATTTAAAACTAGAATTCTTTGATACAAATTCAGTTTTTAATACATGTGTTCCATGCATAGGTAGAGTAAATCCATTAACCATCCACTTAAGTAAACCAAATCTTTTTATTATGATTGATAATAATCCAATAAGAATTAGTAGGTTGAAGTTTGCTGAGTTTATTGATAAACATAAAAAAGAAGACTCTATTATTATTTTAGATAATGGAGAAAAAAATTATGATGCCATGGCTTTTTTAAAATCTAAATATTATTGTTTAGATTTTCCAGGGACCAGATATGATAATACATTTTCTGTTACATCAGTTTTTTTTAATAATAAAAATTATGAAAGGATAATATGAAGAGAATAGGTGGTCCAACTGAACTGTATAAAACTAGAGCAGGTTTAAATTTACAAGCAAAACCTTTGTATGTTTATAAAACTGATTTTTTTATTAAAGATAATTTTTTAAAAGATTTTATAAATAAAAATACATTTCATAGAGACCATGGTAAAATTAAAATTGATCTAAGCACTGCTACAACTATACTAACAGATTTTCCAGAACTTGATTTTATTAAAGAAAGGTTTGTTAATATTGGTTTAGACTATGCTAGAAATGTTTTGCAAATAGAAAACGATTTAATTATGCCCCATAGTTGGATGGCGATTACAAAGAAAGGAAATTCTCATCACGAACACCTACATCAAAACGCATTATTCAGTATAGTTTATTATGCAAGGGTTAAGAGTGGAAGTTTAATGATTGCTTTAGATAAATCTACAATAGAACATATTTTTAATTTTCATTACAAAATAAAAAATTATAATATTTACAACTCATCTACATGGGAAGTAAAACCAGAGCAAGGGGACTTTATTGTTTTTCCAGCTGATATTAGACATAGTACGACCCCCAATGAAGACGAAGAAGACAGAATAATTTTTGGTGCTAACTTTTTTATCACTGGGCAAATGGGTGAAAAACAAAAACTTACTGAATTAGATCTAACCAATGTTGAGGTTCAATGGCCATGAAAATAATACAAGATTTTTTAGATAAAAATATTTTAAATGAAATTCAATCAAATTTATTTGGTAATACTTTTCCGTATCATTTTTATGATAATACTACTAACAAGTATGATGATAAAAATTTTTTCTTTGGACATGTAATTTTGTTTGAAGGCCAAGTTAAAAGTCCTTACTTTTTTGATATTGCAATGCCTATCTTAGGTAAACTAGATTTTAATTATATACACAGAATAAAAATAAATTGCTTTGTTAGAAATACTGTTCACTTTGTTAGTGAACCTCACAGAGATATGAGTGAACCACATAAGGTTGCGTTGTTTTCAATCAACACAAATAATGGGTATACTTTATTTGAAGGTGGAGATCGTGTACCTTCTATTGAAAATCAAATGTTATTGTTTGATGGTAGAGAAAAACATTCTAGTGTTACTCAAACTGATACTAAGTTAAGAATTAATATAAATATAAACTACGTTTAATGGATGATATAGTTACTTATTTTCCTCAAGCTTTTTTTAGCTCATTAAATTTATTAGAAAAAGATTATCTTATTAAATTACAAAACAAGGCATCTACAATAAAAACAACCGAAAAAAACGGTGGAGAAAACTGGGCCCTTAAACCTTTTAATACTTGTGGGACTTACAAATTACAGGAAGATAAAGACTTTAAAATACTTTTAGATAAAATAGAAGAGAAAACATTAAAGTTTACAAAGGAACATAATACAGATTATGTGTATCATATTAAAGATGCTTGGTTGAATGTGTATAATAAAGATGAATCTCAAGAGTTTCATTGTCATGGAGGCTCTACTTTTAGCGCGGTATTTTTTTTAAAAAGCAGTAATGACTGTGCTAATTTAATTTTTGAAAACCCTACAGAACCTGATATGAAACCTATAATAGGGATTAAAAAAGAAAACTCTTTGACTTATAAAAGATGTTGGATAAAACCCGTAGAGAATAGTTTGATTATTTTTCGATCATATATGAGACATATGGTAGAAAAACAAACGACTGACTTTGATAGGATGACAATAGCGGTTAATTTCTAATCAAAAAAACAGTATAAATTAAGGCTAGATTGGGATATAGTGAGACGCTATGCTACANAAAATAGGATTTCAACCAGGTATTAACAAGCAAATTACAGCCACAGGCGCGGAAGGCCAATGGATAAATTGCGATAATGTACGATTTAGATATGGTATCCCTGAAAAAATAGGTGGTTGGACTCAATTAGGAAGTTTAAATTCTAATGAATTAACGGGAGCTGGTAGAGGATTACATCATTTTGTAAATACAGCCGGCAGAAGATATGCTATTATAGGGACTAACAGAATACTATATGCCTTTTCTGGAGATGTCTTTTATGACATACATCCTATTAAAACTACAACCACTCTTACAAATGCATTTACTACGACTAATGGATCGCCAACTGTTACACTAACTTTTACTGGTTCACATAATATTAATGTCAACGATATAATCTTATTAGATAATTTTACTACAATTACTGGATCTAATTATTCAGCGTCTGATTTTGATGATAAAAAATTTATGGTAGCATCTGTGCCAACAAGTTCAACGCTTACAATAACAATGCCGTCAAACGAATCAGGGTCCGGGGCAACAACATCAGGAGGTATTAGAGTACAACATTATTATCCTGTTGGAACAGCTGTCCAAGAAAAAGGTTATGGTTGGGGATTAGGATCTTGGGGTGGAGAAGACACTGGAGCTGTTACGACTACTCTAAATGGTGCAATAGATGCCAGCACAACAACTATAGTTTTAACAAGTGCCGTGCAGTTTCCATCTACAGGAACTAGTTTCGTATTGATAGGATCTGAAATGATACAGTACACCGGAATTAGTGGAAATACTTTAACGGGTGTAACTCGGGGGGCTCGAGGAACNACTGCTGCTTCTCACAGTGACGGTGCAACAGTTACAAACGGTACAAATTATACTGCATGGAGTGAAGAAACCGAAGAAGGTTTAGCTTTAGATCCAGGTATGTGGTCAATTGATAACTTTGGTGATAAAGCAATTTGTTTAATTCATGATAGTGCATGTTTTGAATGGGACTCTAGTGCAGCTAATGCAACAGTAACAAGAGCTAGCATTATATCTGGTGCTCCAACTGCATCAAGACACATGGTTGTATCTACACCGGATCGTCACTTAGTATTTTTTGGAACAGAAACAACTATTGGAGATACTACAACACAAGACGATATGTTTATTAGATTCTCTGACCAAGAGGATATAAATACGTATACACCTACAGCAAACAATACAGCTGGTACACAAAGACTAGCTGATGGTTCTAAAATAATGGGAGCAATNAGAGGTAGAGATGCACTCTATGTTTGGACTGACACAGCGTTATTTACACAACGTTTTGTTGGTCAACCATTTACTTTCGCATTTGCACAAGTTGGAACTAACTGCGGATTAGTTGGACAGAATGCATGTGTAGAAGTTGACGGTGCTGCTTATTGGATGTCAGAAAATGGTTTCTTTAGATATGCCGGTAGATTAGAATCTTTACCGTGTTTAGTAGAAGACCATGTCTATGATGATATAAACTTAGTATCTGGTAACCAAATGGTATCAGCAGGTGTAAACAATTTGTTTGGTGAGGTTATATGGTTTTATCCATCTCTTACGTCTGATGTAGTTAATAAACAAGTTACATATAATTATTTTGATTCAACAACAGAAAGACCAGTATGGACCGTAGGCTCATTAGCTAGAACAATGTGGAGAGACTCAGCAGTATTTAATAGTCCACACGCATTAGAATACACTGCTGGCAATGATTCATCTTTTGATGTTGTAGGTAACACAGAAGGTAGAACAGCATACTATCAACATGAAACAGGGACCGATCAAAATAAAAACGGAACTATAACTGCAATTACATCAAACATTGAATCTGGAGATTATGATATTACACAACAAAGAGGGTTAACAGGTCAGTCAACTGGTATTGCAAGTTTTAAAGGAGATGGTGAATTTTTAATGAAAATAAGAAGATTTGTTCCAGATTTTGTATCACAAACAGGAACTACTAGAGTTACTCTACAATTAAAAAATTATCCAAATAGTAGCCAAGCAGGATCACCTCTTGGTCCTTTTGACATTACTTCCTCTACAACTAAAGTTGACACGCGTGCAAGAGCTAGAGCGGTATCATTAAAAATAGAAAACACAGCTGTTGATCAAAGTTGGAAACTTGGAACTTTTAGATTAGACGTACAACCAGACGGGAGAAGATAATGGCAAAAATTACACAGGTAATAACAAGACCATCTCAAAAATACGACTATACTGTTGCTGAAGCACAGACTAGAGACTTAGATGGTATAGTTCAAAAATTAAATACTACATATCAACAAGACTTAAAAGATGAGGTAGAAGCAGTAAACTTCTTTTTATCGTAATGGCAAATAGTTTTATAAATAAAAAAGCAGATCTAACAACAACAGATTTAACAACACTGTATACAGTGCCAGCTGCAAGAACTGCAGTTATTAAGTCTATCTTAGTGTCCGAGGACGCTGGATCAGGAACCACTATTGACGTAACATTAGTTGATGCATCAAGTAATATATTTAGTCTGTTTAAGGCTAAATCTATATCCAGTAATACAACTGTAGAACTTTTAACACAGCCTCTTGTCATACAAGAAAACGAAGTCTTAAAAGTGCAAGCTGCACAAGCTAATGAATTACATGTAGTAGCGTCAATATTAGAAATCCAACCAAGGGAGGTAACAACATAATGAGCAAAGTAACAATACTAAAACCAACAGACATAAAAACCACTATAAAAAATAAGAAAACTGGTCAAATTTATGAAAGTGAAGAAGCTTTAAAAGCAGCTAATATCCCAGAAGAAGATATACAAAGGGATGTAACTGTGGTAATGCCTAGTTTAGATCTACTTGGAGAAATAAAAAATGACTAAAAAACCAGTTGTTCAAGGAGGTGTAGAAAATTATTTAGGTAAACAACCACAAGTTGTTGCACCTAGAAAATGGCAATCTAGTCCAGACGCCCCTGCAACAGAACTTGCTTATATTACAAAAGCAGAAAAAGATTTAATACTTAAAAAAGATATACACGGATCATTAGATAAAGGTCCTAATATGGGTCCATCAGGAATTATGTCATTAGATAGTTTTGGTGATGTAGGTGGTGCTGGGGCAGCTGGGGGAGATACAGAAGCCAGCGGTGGAGCTATGGAAGGCAGAGGNTTTTCTGGTCGAGGCACCTGGACAAAGNGATAGAGATTTTGATANANAAAAAGCAAATNAAAGAGCTGCATTACAAATAGCTGAAAGAAAACAAGCTAAAGCTTTAGGAGAAAAAGAAAGACGAAACATAGCTACAGCAACATACGGACCTTTACAAAAATACACAGGTAGAAGTAGTTTATTTGGTGGTGCAAATAGATTTGGATATACAAACGTTATGCCTGATGGTTCACTTCAACCAGGTTTTGGCGGAAGATTGTTTGGCGGTCTTGCAAGTTTATTAACTGGTATACCTTTTGTAGGTGGGTTTATTGGAAACATGATTGACAAAGGCAAAGGTATATTTGGCCCTCAACAAAGAGATATGTCTCAATTTAATAGATTAGGTTTATATGGTCTTCCTCCGGGAACATTAGATGAAGATGATAAGATAGCTCAAGCATTAACAGAAGCACAACTTAAAGGATACTCTAGATTTGGAGATTTAGGTCTTCCAAATCAAACAAACGTAGCAGATCTTAATCAAGCTTTTAATACCGGTTTTAGTGGCACATCTGGTAGATTTGATGTTAATCAAAAAGTTAATACAGATATTGGAATGGGAGCAAGTCAAAATATGGTTAGTCCAAATGAAATATATGATTATTATAATAACCAACAATTCATGGATGGCGGTATAGTAGATCTAGTGGATATTTATGATTGATTATAGGATAAAAAGGCAATAAAAAGGTAAGATTATGGCAATTTCAAGAATGAATATGGAAAGACAACTTCGAAACATGGGCGGACTTATGACACTAGAAGAACCAAGACAAGGTTTTTTTCTAGGTAAAATTGTAAGAAAAGCTAAAAAAGCCGTAAAGAAAGTTGTTAAATCACCATTAGGTAAAGTTGCTTTAGGAGCAGCTGCTCTTAAATTTGGTGGTCCAGGTATTGCAAAATTATTAGGTAGACCGGCAACAGGTTTTTTAAGCGGTCAATTTACAGGACCAGGTGGTATTTTTAGTGCTGCTAAAGGATTGTTTGATCAAGGTAATTTTCTTGCACCATTAGTTAGAGATAAAGAAGGTGCGTTTAGTTTAGGTAGAGCCGCACTTACAGGTTTAGGTGCTACAGCACTTGCTGCACCATTCTTAATGGGTGGTGAAGAAGAAGAAATAGATGAAGGTATACCGGTCTCAGGTATACAGCCAATGGTAGAGGATATTAGACAACAAGCCAGAGCGTATTATCAAGACCCTACAAGATCTGCATTATATTTTATGCCTCCTAAATCAGCTGTACAAAGTTCTTTTTATGCTGCTGAAGGTGGATTAGCTGACATACCAAGAGGAGGATACAATGAAGGTAAATCTGTTTTATCAAAAGAACAAATGACTATGATAAAACAAATGAAAGATAAGGGATCTGACATAGATACTATATCTAGTATAACTGGAGTAAGTTTAGAGGATGTAAATAAATTTTTAGCTTCATTAAATCAAAAAGCAGAAGGTGGTTTAATGGANTTAGGTGGTATGGAAAAAGATTATAGAGAAGGTGGCTTTGTGCCAATAGGAGCTGAGGAAAGAGCAGACGATGTACCAGCTAGACTTAGCAAGAATGAATTTGTATTTACAGCAGACGCTGTAAGAANTGCAGGNGGNGGNGANATNGANAANGGNGCNGANGTTATGCAAAATATGATGGACAANTTAGAAGCNGGTGGTANNATNTCNGAAGAGTCTCAGGGTAAAGAAAATCCTGCACAAGCAATGTTTGATCAAGCACAAATGATGGAGAATAGAATAGTATAATGGCATTACCAGATTATTTACAAGAAACCGCAAAGGATTACGCTAAGCAGCTTACCGCTACAACAAGCGTACCTATACAGACTGGTACGTTTACTGGTCGTCAATTTGTTGCGGGTGAAGATCCTTTACAAACACAAGCAATTAATCTTGCAACACAAGGTATAGGTTCTTACCAACCATTTTTAACATCAGCTCAACAAGCTATAACTCAAGCAGGACAGGATGTTGCTGGACTATCACCATTCATGGGCGCTGGAGCAGGAACCGGGGCTGGATCTATTGCATCATTTATGTCACCATATCAACAAGGTGTTATAGATGAAACATTAAGACAATTTGATCAATCAAGAGTTTCTGGTAGACGAGACATTCAAGATGCTGCAGTTCAAGCTGGAGCTTTTGGTGGCGGTAGAGANGGAGCATTGTTAGGACAATACGATGCTGATTCGTTAGCAAATAGAACAGGTCTTCAAGCACAATTATTACAACAAGGTTTTCAAAATGCACANTNAGCTAGANNAAANGCATTTNNNCAACAACAAGCANTAGCAAACGCTAGAGCTGGTNTAGCTCAAAATCAATTTGCATTATCTAATTTTCAAAGAGCTGGCCAAGCTGGAGATGTAAGTAACTTAGGTCAACTCGGTGCATTTAGACAAGGAATTGATCAATCACAATTAGCAGCCGATCAACAAGCAGCACAAACTGCAGCGTATGAACCATTCGGTAGATTATCTCAATATGGACAAGGAATTACTGGTCTTTCTGGAGGTGTTGCTGCGCAACAATTCCAGGCGCCTCCAACTCCTAGTCCTTTCTCTACAGCTTTAAGCACAGCTCTTGGTATCGGCGGACTATTTGGAAAATTTAGGTAGACTATGAGACCATTAAATAGACCAATGTTTAGATACGGTGGCCCTATTAAAGAGGGTATTATGCATGGTATGAGAGAACCATTAAAGAATGGTGGTCTTAGTAAACAATTTAACACTGGATTAGTTGGTGATGAGAGATATCCTAAAACAGGTGGTAGAGAACACCATGTTGCATTTCTTGCACCAATAGCATTTAACGTAGCTAGAACAGCATTGATGCCTTTAGGAAGACTTGCTATGCAAAAAGCATTAAGATCAGGTTTAATTAGAGGGCCTGGNGGAACTGTAAGAGGAGGTCTTGGTAAATTTAGACCTGAAACAGCTGCAGACATGGGAACAAAATTATCATTTACTCCTAATAAACTTGGTAGATATTTTACACAAGCTCCTGAAGCTAAATTTATAACAGGTGCAGGTGGTAAGATATCTAAAGCTGTTTCTAAAGGAATTAAAGGAACTTTAAGATCACCTACAGCAACACTTCTTACTGCTGGTGCATTCACTGATATACTACCTGGTGGTAAACCTTTTGGTCCAGATAAATTTTTACCAAACATATTAGGTCAAAGATTTGATGAGCAAGGTAACAAAATACCTGGCACAGGTATTTTTAATACTGCTGATAGTAAAGCTGCAGGAGCTGATGAAGTAAAAGTAGTTGATAAAATAGGAGCAGGAGAGGGCACAACAGGCGGCAGTGTTACTGATGATCCTGATAAGAAAAGACAAATTGATAATGATAGAATAGAAGCTACAAAAAAACGATACTACGAACTTATGGGTATTGACAAAATGAAAGCAGACGCTGCGTATGACTCATTAATAGATGCAAGTAAAATTGTACAACAAGAAGGTGCAGACCTCAAAGGTGCTATTAGATCTGGTAATCTACAAACTCAAATTATAAACGCTATTTCTAAAAACTTAGATAAATCTGCTGATATTAAACGACAGATAGATGCTGCAATATTAAAAGGTGAAATACAGAAAGATGTTGCGTCTGCAGATTCTGTAGATAAAGATCTTAAAAAAGCTAGAATTAAACAATTAGAGAGAGCAGAAAAAAATGCTAGCGCTTCTGGCCAGATAGCTGCTGTTAGAAGTGAAAAAGGATTTGTTCCTGGAGGTACAACTGCTGCTATATTAAGAAACGATGGAATACCATACGATAGAGTTTTAGAAGATAAATTAATTACAGATTTCTTAGAAGACAACCCTACAAAAAATGAAGCAGATTACATAGCATCACTAGGAATACAACTNCCTGATGGAAGATATGTAGTTGGTGAAAGACTTGTAGAGAAAAAAGGTAACGAAGTAGCCTTCATAGTATAGGAGGATTAAATGGCTTCACTCGAAGACGTACTTTACGGCAAATCAAATAATAATAAAGTTGGCACATTAGAGTCTATATTATCTGGTGTTGCATCAGGTCTTATTGCAATACCAAAAGGTTTCTTTTCTTTGGGCGCAACGCTCATGGATTTGGGTGTTGATAGTGGTAGAGCTGCACAGGTAGAACAATTCTTTGATGATCTTACAGAGTTTGATGAGAAAGCAGAAGCAACAGCTGCAGGTAGAATAACAGAAGCATTAGTAAACATTGGTATACCCGGTGGTGTAGGTTTTAAAGTTGCATCTAGAATGGCAGGTGATGCTATGAAAGCTGCACGAAATGGCAAGTATGTAAAACTATCTAACCCTAAATTAAAAGAGGGTATGGATAAAGCCATTGAATTAAACACTCGTGGTAAGACAAATAAATTTATTGCAGGTGCATTAGGTGGTGGTCTAGCAGAGGGTGTATTCGTAGGTGATGTAGAAAAAGTTGGTACGTTTGGTGATCTTATTGGTGGACCAACGACAGTTGATAGAGCTACAGATGACGATGCAACAAGAGAATTATTAAACAGAGTTAAGTTTGGTTTTGAAGGTGCACTATTTACTGGTGTTATAGGTGGTACAGGCACACTAGTAAAAAAACTAACAAACAGAAACAAACAATTAGATGTAGCAAACTCTAAACTAGATAGATTTATAGATANAATTGCATCNGGGTTCAGGGCAAGAAGTGGTAAGACNCAAGANTTTTTTGATNTNGAAAGAACNTCNATNGGTGAAAGAGCTNCAGATGCTGCGGNTGCNAGAAACATATCNAGAGAATTAGATCAANNNATNGACAAANTATTTNCNCCANNNANAACTGTATTTAATCAAGCAGCNGCNAAAGANAGANANAAATTATTAAATGAAATAAATGATTTACTATTATCTGGTGATCCTACGTTGGATGATCTTGGTGTTGCTACGTTTGGTAAATTAGATGAAACAAAGAAAGCTGCATTAGTTAAAAAACTAAAAGATTTAAGAGTAGATGATGAAGTTGTTACTGACATACTTGGTGGTCTNTCTGCAATAAGAAGTAGATGGTCAGATCTATTTTCTAAATTAGGAAGATCATTAGGTAAGAATGAGATACAAGAATTTAAAAAACTATTTGGTGGTAAATTTAAAAACTATCTTGGATCTACATACGACATATTTCAAAACCAAAGTATCTTNCCATGGGCNAGATACAAACCAANNNNAGANGCNATANANGAAGCTAAAGAAGTATTTAAATCTAGTGCAAGAGAAGCAGGTGAAGANCTTACAGACCTACAGGCAGAGCAAGCTGTAACCAGNGTATTAAAAACTGCAAGANTACCAAAAGGTATTAGAATGGATAAACCATCTGATGCTATATTTTCTGTACCAGATTTTTTTGTAAACAGAACTACACTAGATGAAGTTGTAACAGACAGGGGATCAGCATTAATATCTGCTGGTGCAATCAAAGAAGCTGATAGAAAAGTATTTGAAAAACTTTTAGGTAAACAAAATAATCCTATGCAAACCATATTAGGTGGCACAGCTAAACTATCTATGATTACAAGAAGAAATCTTTTCTTTCAAGATCTTATAAGAAAGAACGACGAACTTATAGCTGCCGGTAAGAAACCTATGTTTGCAAAATCAAACGATGAAGCAAGATTAATATTTGGAGATGACTTTGAACAGATAAGAATAGATCAAGCTAGATCTCTGGACGTTGCAGCAAAAGGTGGATCTATAAATCCTCTTAATGAATTATATACTACACCGGGTATGGCCAAAGCATTAGAGGGTACATCACTTGCTTTTGATAAAGCAGGTATGCTAGGTCAACTATATCAGAGTCTTATATTATATCCAAAAGGTCTATCACAGATAGCAAAAACTATTTTATCACCGGTAACACACGTTAGAAACTTTGTATCTGCTGGTGCGTTTGCTACGGCAAACGGTATCATACCTGATGCTGCTGCAATCAAACAAGCATACCAAGCATTACAAACACCACTAAAAGGCACAAGACAACAGAACGATTTATATGAAGAATTATTAAAACTAGGTGTTGTAAACTCTAACGTAAGACTAGGGGATTTAACTAGGTTGCTTGAAGATGTAAACTTTGGTGAAACTATGACATCAGACAAAGGTCTTAGAATGTTACTCAAACCATTATCAAAATTAAAATCTGTATCACAGGATCTATACACAGCTGAAGATGACTTCTGGAAGATAGCATCATGGGCTATGGAAAAATCTAGATTAGAATCAAACATGCTAGCCAAAGGTATCAAGAGAGGTGATACAATAAAAAGAGGTGGTGTAGACATAACCATTGACGACCAATTCTTCAAAGAAGAAGCAGCGGACATTGTAAGAAACAATATACCAAACTATGACTATGTATCTGATTTTGTTAAATCATTAAGAAAACTACCTATTGGAAACTTTGTATCGTTTCCTGCAGAAATAGTTAGAACAGGTACAAATATTGTAAGACGTGGTCTTAGAGAAATAAACGAAACATTTACACTTGCTGATGGCACAGTAGTAAAACCTTTTGAAACTATTGGGTACACAAGATTATTTGGTTTTGGTGCTACGGTTGCAGCTGTACCATACGCAACACAAAAAGCTTTTCAAGCTATCTACGACGTAACTGATGAGGAAAGAGAAGCTATCAGAAGATATGTTGCTGACTGGTCAAAAAACTCAACGTTACTGCCAATAAAAGACGAAAAAGGTAATTTTAAATA
>FUFK010043966.1_pt1 | contig 22578 bp, 31 predicted proteins | sample 1021851 | NCBI WGS metagenome assembly FUFK01 (sample SAMEA51879418, study PRJEB19060) | metagenome
TTGAAAGGTCAAACGGGGACAAAGAATGGTTCCGAAACGGCGTTCGCCACCGCGAAGATGGTCCTGCTATTGTAAAGACAAACGGTATGAGGATGTGGTATCTAAACGGCAAACTCCACCGCGAAGATGGTCCTGCCACTATTCATACAAGCGGAGCCATAGCTCATTGGGTCCTAAACAACGAAGACACAACCGCCCTGGAAGTCTTTAGGCGAGCCAATGACAAACAGCGAAAGCATATGCTCATCTTTTACCCAAATGAGTTTTCTGCTTGACAGACGCCGCCGGGTGTGGTAGTATATATACACGATGAGCGAAGGAACCACGATGCTTGAGCAAGTAAATAACGTTATGGGACGAATCCTCATTTCTGGAGAGGAGAAATCCTGGGATTATGGATTCCTTGAGTCTATCACAGACCAGATAAACAAGGGTTACACTCTTTCCCCGAGGCAGGAAGCAACCTTTCAGCAGATTCAGGGACGTTGGTCCGATGAGGCTATGAAAGTCCGAATGTCGTGGGCTCAAGATTGGGATGATGAGAGGGAAGGAAAGTTCCTCATCGCCCTTCGCTATTACTACCGAACCGGATACTACAGCAATCTCGTGGGCAAGTATCTCGGCATTAACGAGGCAGGCGAGCGTAGCGTAAAGGGCGTTCCTTCGATGAAGGAATATAACAAGATTGTAGAAAACAAGTATGCGTCCGCTGTTATTCGTAACTTGAAGGAGGAACCAAAGTTCGCCGCTGGTGAAGGTGCTGTTTTTCGAGCAAATGTTGAATGGCCTCTTCGGGGCAAGACTTGTGTCGTTCTCAAGTATGGTGGTGTAGAAAAGGTTAGGTCCCACGCAAAGGGCGCAAAGCCGGTTCAGGTTCTTATTATTGGACATCCGACCCCGGTTTGGACGGAAGAGCGTCGGCTCAAGAAAGCAAAGAAGCGGAAGTGATATAGAATTGGGGTGAAAATTATTATAAATTTGGGCTTCAATGACAATCCTGAATCCCTGCGCTATAAACCAATATCTGGGACTTGGCGCGAAATAAGTTAAAAGTTGTCTAGGCAGCAACACCCGAAAAGATGTTGCCCCCCATCCTTACAATTAAAAGGTTGACAGCCACCTTCGAGGCTGGTAGAATACAGGTAGAAGTTAGAGATTAACCCCCCGCAATCGGGAGAAAATATGAGTTATACTGGCACAGTACGTTGTAGCCATTGTTACCAATCAGGACATAACAGAACCAGTTGTCCTGAATTGAAGAAGGAATGGGAAAAGGACCCTAACAGTTATTATGGTCGCCAGTGGGCGGCAATTCAGGCACGCAAGGCAAAGCCAAAGATTTGTGGTTACTGTGGTGAAGAAGGTCACACCCGCGCCGGTTGTGAACTTATGAAGCGACACAAGTCGCAGTTTCAGTTTGAACTAAGTTTGTGGCGTCGTGCAGTCCTAAAGTGGGCAAAGGATACCGGCTTTGGTATCGGCGCTTTGGTCCGCGCGCCTCAAACTTCATATCGGAGGGACGGACAATACATGTATCCCTCGGATGAGAATTACATTCCTCCTGCTGGGATGATCATGCATAATACTCCGGGAGTTTTCATGACGCATTATGCCGGCATCCCTGAAACAAACGAATGGACAAGTAGCAGCACTCCTTTTGCGTCGTTTGAGATTATGGGAATTAAGGACCCTGGCTATTACGGAAAGGATAGTACCATCGGTATTCCTTGTATTCCTGGCATTGTCCCGCGTCTGTCTAGGCGCAAGACTTATTATGGCGAATACAGTAACTATGATAGGGAAGAGTATGTTGGTGCAGAGGCTCAGTGGGAAGTTGTTTCGCCTGCCGTCAAGGATTTTAGTTCCCAGTGGGTTAGTGCAAAGGAACTAAAGGAGGTTACGAAGATACACTTCAAGGGCGGCAAGAATGCCGAACAGGCTCATGGGTTTCAGCACTTTAACGATTTTCAGCGTGACCAACTTCAACGATATGTTAACGGTGAAATTGAACTTTCGGAAATGTCTGACCCGGAACTTCCGGCCGATGATAGTTAGTTAAGAAAGAGATGAATTTGGGGCTTGACAGCGAGCCCCTGGTGTGGTACTATATAGACACTGGACGGAGCGACTAACGCTCAGCCAACTGGAAANNAAAGAAAGAAAACATGGCAATCGACTTCAAGAATCTTCTGACCGTCCTTCCCCTCGTTACTGACGCGGGGCATCCTGTNCTTCTNCGTGGTCGTCACGGTATTGGTAAGTCCTCCGTGGTTTANCAGTATGCCGAGTCTCTCGGTATGCCGATTGTGGAGCGTCGTGCTTCGCAGATGACCGANGGNGACCTTNTNGGTNTNCCNACNGTGGATGAGGGTGTAACTTCCTTTTGTCCTCCCGACTGGTTCGCGACTGCTTGCGATAACGGTGTGGTCCTTTTCCTCGATGAGGTTGACCGTGCAACGCTCGAAGTCCGACAGGGCATCTTCGAGCTTTGCGATTCCCGCAAGCTCGCCGGTCACGCCCTTCACCCGGATACGCTGATTTTCGCAGCGGTCAACGGTGGCACTCACGCGGGTGCGGCTTCCTATCAGGTTGGCGAGATGGACCCTGCCGAGCTTGACCGTTACACGGTTTTCGATGTTGAGCCTTCGGTGGACGATTGGCTTTCCTGGGCGCAGTCCAACTGTGATGCTCTGGTGACGGACTTCATTCGTAACAACGTCGAGCACCTTGAGCACAATGATGACCCGGAGCCGAACAAGGTTTACCCGTCGCGTCGTTCGTGGGCTCGTTTCTCCGATACTGTGGGCCGTGGCGGAATGCTGGAAGCTGGTTCCTCAAATCCTGCTGTTTTCTCGCTTGCTTCCGCTTATCTCGGTTTTGAGGCTGCGGTTGCTTTCAACGATTTCGTTGCGAACTACAGCAAGGTTGTGACCGTCTCCGATATTCTTGACAAGGGTCAGACCCCGGATATCGACCTTAACGCGCACTGCGCTCTGATTGATAAGTTGGGCGCTTCCGAGCGGATGGCTTCATCTCTCAATGATTCCGAGATTACCAACCTCGCGACTTACTTCACTTCGCTTCCTTCGGAACCTGCGATGAAGCTTTGGACCGTTGTCGGTAACGCTTGCCAGGACAATGCTATTGCTCTGCACTCNGCGGAAGATGCNAACGGACGCAAGGTCGGTTCTTACCTCGTTGAGATTCTGACCGGCGACNCGGTGTAATAAATGGAGTATGCGGGGCTCATCGACATTTTCTTGTCGATGACNCCCCTGTTAGTTCACATTCTGTACATTTCAAGAATTGAAAAAGATTCCCCTTGACAGGGGGCTCCCAATCTGCTATTATATGAGAGACAGTGGAGAGAGCAGTAAATGACTGAGCCGATGAAAACTGAAACTGAAGAAACTGAGGAATCAGGGGCTATTGCCTTTGACCTTGGTTTGCATATCCATCGTCTTCTAATGGATGAACCTTTCTTTGCGGCACTTTCGCGTCGGATGGATAAGAAGCCTTCGGCTGCTATTCCAACTGCCGGTGTGATGGTGACTGAGGAAGGTAAGTTGGAGATGATTTACAATCCTAAGTTCTTCGCGGGACTGGAGGATGCAGCAAAGAAGGATGTTCTAAAGCACGAATTCTATCACATTGTTTATCAGCATGTTACTGGTGGACGATTCGCTGCATTTCGGGACATGGACCCGCAAGAAAGGAAGTTGCACAATGTAGCAATGGACCTTTCTATCAATGGTCATCTTCCCAACCTTCCCGAGATGGCTTGTTTCCCTGGTAAGGGTCCGTTCGAGCACTTGCCTGCCGGCAAGTCCGCTGAATGGTACTTGTCTCAGCTTCGCAAGATGCAGAAAGAGCAGCCTCAAGGTGATGGCGAAGGTCAAGGCAATGGCGAAGGTGGACAATCCGGTGAAGGGCAACCCGGTCAAGGTGGTGGAAACCCTCTCGATGATATGGATTCTTTTGACGACCACGGTGGTTGGGGTGAAGCCGATGATCAGGCAAAGCAGATTGCCGAGGAGCGCGTAAAGGAATTTATCAAGGATGCAGTTGAAGAGGCAAACTCTTCTTCCCGTGGATGGGGCTCTGTTCCTGCTAGTTGTCGCAAGGAAATCATGGATGGTATTTCCACTAAGGTTGATTGGCGCAAGGTGCTCCGATACTTCGTGAAGCAAAGCCAAAAGGCAAACAAGCGAAGCACTGTTCGTAAGATTAACAAGCGGTATCCTTACCAGCATCCCGGCAAGAAGTCTACGCGAACCGCAAAGATTGCTATTGCCATTGACCAGTCGGGCTCTGTTTCGGATTCGATGCTTGCTGCATTCTTCGCGGAACTCAACTCGCTTGCAAAGATTGCAGAGTTCACTGTCATTCCTTTCGATACTCGTGTCGATGAGAGTCTGAACTATGTTTGGAAGAAGGGAATGAAGCGTAAGCGCGAGCGTGTAATGCGCGGTGGAACTTGTTTCAATGCTCCTACAAAGTTTGTGAATGAGAAGGGCGGATTTGATGGCCTTATCATTTGCACCGATATGGAGGCACCAAAGCCGGTCCGCTGCAATGTTCAGCGTCTCTGGATTACCGATGAGTACAACGGGCAACGTCCGTACTTCAACCCGAAGCCCGAACGAATGATTATCGTTCCTACCGAAAGGTAAAGAGGGTTATTATGAAGCTGTATTGTGTTAGGGATTCAGTACCCGCCGAAGATGCTACTACTTTCGAGGATCTATGCAAAAAGTCTGGCTGGACAGAAGTTGAATTGTATGTAAATGCCCACGATGAGAATCAGGCAGCTTTGCTTTTTGATGAGATTTATAATATCCCAGATTTGCCAGAATATTTTGACATCGAAGAAGTGGCGGACCTCAATGTTCCGATTATGGCTAATGTAATTGACCCCATTGTCGGGATTTACCACTAACTCTAAAGCAAACATTATTTCTCTTGACAACGGGTGCCCCTTCCTGTATACTATAAAGACAGTGGAGGAAGGGGTACCCCGAATGTCTGGGAAGATTAAAACTCGAAACTGGATTGCAGTCGCCGCCTTCCAAAGAGGTGGTGCCGGTAAACATCATAACAGAAGTCGGGACGTTTCAAAGGGACGTTCCCGCAAAACCAAACACAAAAACAGAAAGAGAGATTATGCTTGAACTTGTTATGCAACTGATTCTGTGTATTGCATTTATTGCCATTGGCTTTGAATGGAGTATGCACTAAAATGGAAGATGATAACATTTGGGACGTTTGCAATTCGTTGCGATACGGATTTGACGTTGAGTACGACGAGATTGAATTCGGAGATGAGGACGAAGAAGATGAGTAGAATGAGAAACGAAGAGGTTATTGATAGTTGGACACGAGGCGTAGCCGCTAGTTCCCACAACGGCAATCTTCGCTCTGACGGAGTGAACCTGTATTCCTACAATCTTCGGATTGGTTATCGTTCAAGGTCGGGAGCGACGGTTGTCGGTGATTTCACTTCCCCTGGTGGTGACTTTCGGTCCATGACTACTTCGCAGCATGTTGGAAAGGTGCGATGGAGGGCCGACCACGTTATGCATCCGACTGTTTTCGAGAACTCAGCATTCCCAGGATTTAACGTATGATTCGGGTTGCACTAACTCCCGAACAAGCTGAGACGATTGTGGATGCTCTCAACTTCTTTGAAGACGAGTTGCACGCACAATACAAGTCTGAGTTTGTGGAAAACGAGGCCCCAATCCTTGCGAGGATTGATGTAGTAAACAGTTTGAGCAAAAGTGTGTGGGAAAAACTGCACCGATTCAATACGTCCGTTGCCGATGCAGTGGGCGAAGGCGAACAAACCAAAGTTGACCCGTTTGATTTCAGCGGGTTGGAGTTTTAGAAAATGAGTGAATACAAGTCCCCTTATGCCGCCAACATTGGTCAAATGTACAATGCCGAGGTTGTTTCCCTCGCGAAGAATCGTTTTACTGACGAAGAGACGCAAATCGCGATTGCAAAGCATTGGTATGCTCGCGGGAGGGAATACCTTGCGGAAAACCCGGATGTTTCACCCAAAGCTGCTCAAATCCTTTGGAACCGAAAGGGTTACGTCCTCAAGTGTGCTCTTCTTATGAACGGAAAGATGGAACTTTCAGATGAGGAAATGACCCAATTCTACCGAACCACTTTCAAGGGTCGCGAACGACGAAAGTGGCGAATGCAGCAAGCCTTTCTTGGTGGATGGGGCTGGCGCGCCACTGTCAACAAAAGTCGCACTCCAGGCGCTTTGCTTGAAGAGATGTATGCAGATGTAACAAATGATGACCCAGAGTATTACCTCGTTCGTCGCTTTGTGACCCATCCAAATTGCACGCTTAACCTTGCGCTCCGAATCTCCACGATGAAGATTCCCCAGGAACAGCTTCGGTATGGTCAGCGACGTTGGGACGAGGTTAAGCAAGCGGCATTGATGAGGGTCGCGGAGATCACAAAGCGCGAAGGCGCAACTTCGCGGTAATTTTTCTCTTGACAGACGCCCTCTCGTGTGGTATTATATAAGCACAGTGAGGGAAGGCATGCAAGCCTTTCGCCAAAGGAGTACCATACGAAATGGGTAAGCGCAACAATGTCCGAAATGCTTTCATCATCGCAAACAATTCTCGCACGGCTGCTAATCGCACACATGGCGTTACTTGTAATCACCCAGGTTGCAACGAGTTTGACCCGAATGTTCGAATGGGCAAAGTGTGGTATTGTGAAAAGCACGGTGGAGCAAACAACATTGCTCGCGCCAACGCAAAAGATGAAAAGTTCGCCAACGGCATTCCGGGCGCGGAACGTCGTGCGCGAATGGCTCGTTTCCGCGCTCGCAACAAAGCTCCAATGCATCCAGGCAACGCAGTCCTTTTTGCTCAGTGGGAAGAAGAGAAGAAGGTTACTTCAACGGTCATTCAGCCAAAGGCAAAGGTTTCGAAGCCAAAGAAGTCAGAGCGTCAGAAGATGCTTGAATCGCTCGGTTTGACCGAAGCCGATTTGGCCGCACTCCGAGGTTAGATAAAATGAAGATGGTGCTCGTGTACGATACCGAGAATGTCGAGGATTTGCAAAACTCAATCGCGATTATGCGAAAGTTGGTAAACGATTACGATGAAAGAACTATCGGCCTATCGAACCATCGACAGTTTGGAAGGATTCAGTTTATCAAGATTCTTCGCGAGTGGGAAAGGACGGCAAAGAATGAGCCGCGTTCCTCCAGTAACAACGATGTTGCTTCTTTGAGGTCTGTCAAAATGTTTGCCGATGAGATTTGGAAGAATCACGTAGAGCGATGAAGAAAACTCTTCGCATTGGTGACCTTGTGCGTTATTACGATGCTATCGGTTTACAGGATAAATCGGTTGGAACCATTATTGGATGGTCGGAATCTTCCAGTGGACAAACCGCGAAAGTTCAATGGTTTGATTGGTGCGGAAGCGGTCCGGCTCAAACAACAGAATACTTTAACGAGCTTGAAGTAATCTCGGGAGAAACAAAATGAGCGTTACAGTTATCAAGGCAACTTTGAAAAGCGGGAACTTCCGGCAACACAAGAAAAACCCAAAGGGCAACACGCTAATTTTCTCGCGGAACCATCCAACGGAAAAGTTTGTCCGCATTGTTGTTGATTCCGGGATTGATAAGAACACTCAAAAGATTGTATCGCAACCTTCCGTTTCGTCGGTCTACATTAATATCAATAAGCATTGGCGTCAGATTGTCTCAGCACACAAGGGAACAAACCTTTCGGGACTAATCAATGTTGTAGAATCAAAGGCATGTTCAGCCGCAAAGTGCAAGCATTGCGGAGCAAAGAAGTTTAAGGCAAAGTCTGGTAATGTTGTTTGCGCCAATGCGTGTTGGACAAAGTGGTCGGGCAACAAAAAGAAAACCACACAAAAATCTTCACAGAAAACTTCACCCAAAAATCCTCCGAAGATTAAGGCACAAAAATCTTCACAGAAAATCGCTCCAAAAAAGTCACCGAGAAATCTTCAGAGAAAAACAGTCAAAAAATCTTCAGTCGAAACGTGGTCGCTAAATCTTCAGCCAGGAGATTTGGTTACAGTTCAGGAGACAAACAAAGATAATGAAGTAACGATGGATTACACAGGGTCGATTCTCGGTGTCGTTGTTTCTGTCAATAACGACTCCCAGGGTAACTCTATTGTGAAGACACAGTGGACAGCAAACACCTCTTCCCTGCACGAATGGCAATTGCCAACCAATGCAATTCTGAGTCGTTACGCTTACTCTGGTTCACAAACTCGCTTTAAGGTGATTTCTAGGAAGGTTAAATGGGTTAAAGCGTAAGTATAAGGTTATGATGATTGTTTGCGAGGTGATAATGGTCATTTGTTAGGGTGCGTCTATTGTCTGATATAGTACAGGCGCAAAACCCCCGTTTCTGTGAGTCCTTGCGGGGTGCAAGTGTTACGGTTGTAGCTTACAAGTATCCGGGAGCACTAATTTAGTTTTATGATGCAAGTTTTGTAAGTGCTTGACTCACTTGAGGATTCCGGGCTACCTCCTTTAAGCGCGAGCCTAATGAAACCCTAATGATTTCGGGCACTTAGAGGAATGCTTTTTTTTGACTACATAGCGCAAAGGGGTTGCTATTTCCGGGAGTCCTGCTATAATACTTGTATGAGGATGAGGAACGGACACAAGGACAACCCGCGAATGACCGCGGACCCGTGCGCGCTCCGGACTCCTCGACCGGGCACAAAGATGCCCGATACAGATTCAAGTCCTTGTGATAATATAAGGACAGTAGAGAGAAACACGGGCAATTAAGCCCACACCTTAGATAGGACAGAAAAACATGGCTACCATCTTCACCGTCACCGATAACAAGACCGCCGGAACCCTTGCATTCTCCTCCGCCGATGCAATGTTGGCTTACGTTCGCGACCTGCACGCCGACCTCGCGCCGGAAGGTTCCGCGCTTATGTTGGGCGGTGTCCCGGCGTCCAATAAGGTCGTAAAAGCACACTTCGCGCGCTCGACGCGTGGTGTCTTCACCGTTGCGGGTGACGGCGCGGACGCGGTTGCTTCCATTCAGAGCAAGATTGACGGCGCTGTCAAGGCTTGTGCTGCNTTGGGTATNGACCCGGACAACGTTGCAAAGGTTTCCGAGCTTCGCGAGTCGCTCGCGGTTGCTATGGCGTCCGTTGCGACCGACGATGATAGCTTGTCTATCGAGGTTCGNGAGTTGGTCCTNCACAAGCGNCGCAAGGCTTCGCGCAAGTCCTAACNGACANNCGCCCNANATAAGGGGAGCAACATTAGAGCCCGGGCAATGTCCCGGGTTTTTTTGTATGCGCGTGAGTTGNTTGCNCCACACATATAACTCACAAACCTCACAAATCCTCACAAAAAACAACGCACAAAAAACAAACCTAACACACCCCCCCCTCCCCCCGGGGGGCGCCCGATGTATGTGCTTAGTAACATATGGGCCCAATACAAGCGCCTAAGTACATTTTCAACGCGCAGGCAATTTTTTGGGAAATTTCTTGCCTACTTAATGGGGGAGATCAATCATGACTAAATTCGCAATAATGGTAACACTCTGGATATTCGCTATGTGCATCATTCTAATGTTGGGGGAAGAGCAGAGAGCTAGATCCTTTAAGGCGGAACCTAAAGAAAACGACCTTAAAGCCAAATTAGAGCATACGAAAAGACGCGCGGATAAAAAGAGGGCTCAGAAAAATTCCTAGGAAAATTTTCGAGACTATTTATAGTAGCCTGCAAGCGGCGCATCAAGGAAAGAACATGGACGATAACAAAATATCAGAAGCATTTATCGAAGAAATGGTCGATAAAGTGGTTAAAGAAATCACAGACAAGCTCGATGAGCTTGATATTTCATTGGATTACATTGCAGCTGCTTTGTTGGACTCTAGCGCATTGGCGATTTCCGGTAAGCAGAAGGCGCTGGGGCGTGGGGCATCGGTCACCAGAGGAGATCAAACCCGCGGTGAAGAAAGCGTCTAATGAAAGTTACAAACACTGTATGGCACTGGAGGTGGCAAAATCACCTTCAAACCCTTAAAGAAGCCAAAGGGGAAGCCGGATACTTTCCCTACATTGAAGAACTAAGAGCATTTGACAAGCTGCCTAGAAAGCTAAGCGATGAAGAGTTCGATCAAGATCCTAGGCCACTAACAAAATACACGGCAATGAAAAGGTTTCTTGTCGATTTAGTGAAGAAAGGCAAAGCTGATAAGTTGGGATCAGGAGCTTTCCGGACTGTGTACAGGTTTAAGGATAATCCAGACGTAATTCTGAAGTATGCTCGGGGTGGTTATGGTAGTTCACTACGCATGAACAAAGAAGACTTCCAGTTGTTCAACAAATACCCGTTAATCTCGCCGCGCGCGCATGCGCACGATGACGAATGGACTTGGGTCTATATGGATTATGTAGAGCCGGCTGTTGAGCCTTTTGGTGATAAGTATTACAACGCTGTCCATGACACATTCCCGAAACTTACCAAGTATATTCTTCAGAGTGACCTTAGGCGGCGAATCAATACTGCCGATGCAGATGACTTAATGTTGGTTATCTCTATGGCCGCGGCTAAGCTGGCGCGCCAAGAGCGATTCCTCAACACGGATTCTAAGATGTACCCAATCAGTAACTGGATTGAGGACAACGGTGTCGAAATCATTGAAAATGGAGATCGGGCGTTTTTCGAGCTTAGCAAAGCAATGGTTGAATTTAGTATTGCCCCGGATGAAATACGTCAGTCAAATCTCGGTTATGATAAAGACGGTAAATTAATCATTATCGATTCATCTATCTTTAACGATTANCCTTTAAGCTTTCAACGAACTACTTAAGTTCGTTATGTTCTCCGATTCCAATGACGATCTAACCAAAACTGTGTTCTGGATATGTTTGGGCACGATCATTGGCTCGATTATCTCGATTTTCATCAACACTTAATATGATTCCTTTACCTTTTATTCAACTCACTCGATCCTACGGCTGCATTGTCGGNGTCTCACTTCAATGGGGAGGTAGTGCTTGTGATGCTCGTAGCGTTTATCTAAGTCTTTGTTTNTTCGGCAGAGACCTGATGGTCGGGGTACGCTTTAAAAAANCATTATGAAGCTTGTGGGCGACTACTTATTGGTAGGAGTTGCTTATGACTTTTTTTGTAATCGCCCATAGCACGATGATTCTCTGTTATATATTTATCTCTTTCTTTTTATGGCGTGGCTGGAAAGACAATCAACTAGAAAAACAATTTAACGTTGCACTGCGAAATTCTGCGATTGCAATGGCTGAGGATGCGCATGCACAGATTGNCAGAAATGAAAAATTAGTCGCGGAAGCCAAAAGAGAAGTTTCTATGGCCATGGCGGCAATGCAAGCTGATATGTCTCACCCCATGCCGACGCTGGACGCCAATGGCGAAGTCGATATGCTAAGCGACCCCGCGATGTTGGCAACTATCCTGACTGCTGCCGTTATGAAATATGGCGATATGCGGTTGGGGGTGGAAGATATGACCCCGGCGGAGGGAGACGTATATGTTTCTGTTTATGTCGATACTGTAACAAAGGAAATGGTTTTATCCACTAAACACGATTTGGAGGGCGATGTCTCATTCTATAACTTTGCGGACCCGGGCGACGATGAGACTTATCATTAATGAAAGTAGGCGATTTAGTTCGGTGGTCCAAAACAAGCCAAATAGGTATTATCATTGATATCTTTGGAGATTTGGATCCTGTTGACCCTTGGATTCGTGTTGTCTTTCAAAAAGGTGATCAGCAAACTTTTCAATGGTGTAAACAAACAAGCTTAAGTGTCATAAAAAAGAGGGGGTCGAAACCGACCCCCTCTCATAGGCGCACCAACTAGTGGAAGTGGGAGTTTATGAATCGCGCCATAAGTTGTTTGAAGCAAACTTAATTACTTCTTCCGCTGAATCCTCATTGTAACCGTAGTTATCGATTAAAGTTTGGACCATAGCGTTAAACTTCTTCTGCTGCTTAACATCTCTGGACTTGGACTTTGTCACAATGCGAGAAATGTCTCTTACGGATGCAACCAACTTAGACTCAATGGCCTCACGGAGCGGGCCATAAGAACGCCAGTCAATCACCTCGCCTCTGCGAAGCTTGGCAAACATGTAAGAAGTAATATCAGCACGGAAGTTGTTCTTCGCAGAACCCTTAATGCCAATCTGCTCCTCAATAGAAGCAAGGAACTTCTCGTCGGCTTCCATCTCTTCATTTGTGACACGATCCTTGACCTTCGTGTTGTTAACATAAGCCTCAGCGTGATCAAGGTAGTTGTTGAAAAGTGACTCTGCCTGCTCTTCGTAAGCAGTAACAAAAGCCTTTGTAATTTCCTTCTCAAGAATAGAGAGGTACTCTTCGTGAAGAACCTTCTGAAGGAACTCAAGGCAGCGCTTACGCTCATCAGGATTAACAATCTGCTCCTTAACCTGCTTGATAAGAGACTCACGAATAGAGATTGGTGTAATCATATTCTTTGTAGAGTCAGCTAATGCAGCATCGATTGCCTTCATGATGAAACGAGTTGAGATGCCAGTCATGCCCTCATCTTCGACTTCTTCGCGGAGATCTCTGATATCAACCTTCTTAATAAGGCCCTTCTCAACAATCTCTTGACCATTGTAGATCTTCATCTTGGTGAGAGCGTCAACCTTATTGGAAGGCTTGAGGCGAGAAAGCACAGAGAACATAGCAGCAACCTGCAGTGTATGTGGTGCAATGTGACTATCAAAGTCAGAACGACCGATAAGCTTCTCGTAAATTCTTACCTCCTGATCAACCTCAAGGCAGTAAGGAACGTTAACNCGNACGATACGGTCAAGGATNGCNTCNTTNGTNTGCTCAGCCTTGAACTTGTTCCACTCNGCTTCGTTACAGTGAGCAAGGATAACACCGTCAAANTAAATCATTGCCTGCTTNCCCGGGGANGGAACTGACTTCTCCTGNGTTGCGGTNATCATTGTGTGAAGGAACTCAATCTCATTCTTGAANACCTCAACGAACTCAACNATGCCTCGGTTNCCNACGTTNAACGCNCCGTTAAGAGACAGAACNCNTGGATCGTCCTCTGGATATAAGTCAAGCTTCGAAATGTCCTCAGAACCGATTAGAAGGCTTGTATCCTGTGTGTTCGGATCCATTGGAGGAACAACACCGACACCCTTGCGTCCACGAACAGAGAAAGAAGACTCTGTGATCGGGAACTTTGTAAAGTCACCACCGTACTCTTCTAGAAGTCGGTGACGGCATACAGGGCAAAGGTCGCCTTCAATCTTGATGCCGTATGTCTCGGCAAACTCATCACGCAAAGAACGCGGAATAAGGTGAAGCGGCTCCTCTCGGATTGGGCAGCCGTCCAAAGTATAGATTGGATCACACTGCTCAAGCGCTCCCTTGATGTGTTCTACGAGAGCAGATTTACCTGCGCCTACTGGACCGAGCAGTAGAAGAACCTGACGGCTCTCCTCGCCCTTCATCGCAGCAGAGTGAAGGAAACGAACAACCTTCTCTAGGGGACGCTCCATACCGAAGAACTGTCCTGAGAAGTAATCGTAAGTCTTCACTGTCTCCCCATTGAAAAGTTTGTTACAGCGTGGGTCAGTCTCGTCTAAGACTGTAACGCCCTCACCGATAATCTTCTCGTAAAGTCTTTTGTGAGCAAGAGCAGGAATACCCTTATCTTCCTCGATTAGCTTTAGGTAATCTTCCAATACCCCGGAGAACTTCTCTCTCTTCTTACTCTCGCGGTGTTCCCTTACCGATTCGAGAAACTTGCTTGTTGTGGTCATGCTAAAACTCCCATATTTCATCTTCCACTATTGTGATTAATTTTACACTATCTCCCCAAAGAGTTTCAATAAATTCGAAAACCTTTCGGGCATAATTCAACTCTATATCCCTACCGTCATGCTCATGAACAAGACAAAGGGTATTATCTTTCTCCACCTCATCTACAAAGACGACGGGTAATCTGTTGAGACCAACATTTCCGATCATGGCGTCTCTAACATTTTCCCATCCTTCTCCGTCAGATATGTCGTCTACAACAGACGATTGCTTCGATTTGTCAAATGAGTATGAGAAATAGTTGTTGTCTCTCATAAATTCTTCATCCATATAGAAGCGAAGGAATGTTATATCATTATGAACCTCTCGGATTGTCATTGCTTCCTCAAAGCCCTTCTCTTCAATGATCTTCTGAAACAGTTTATACCCGAGGTGGTAAGGGTTGATCTGTCCCAGGTGTGGCCGGATAACCTGATTATGTAGCTTAACAAATGGAAGGTACAAACCATCAGGTAAATTCAGCTCGTTAATAATCTTTTGATGGATTGTGCAAGCCCATCCTTCATTCATGACCTTGGTTAAGGCCTGTGGAATAAAGTATTTAGATGACTCTTCAACGATAAGTATAAGATTTCTTTCCCATTCTTCCAAGTGTTTGCTGTGTTCGGCAATAAAACGAAGAATATTATATTCCGGTCGCAAGGGATTCTTGGAGAGGTCTGGCCTGTAGTTAAGATTCTCAGCCATCTTATCTTTCTCGATCTCAATAAGTTCTTCACGCGTCTTGTATTTGATTCCAGGATATCTTGGTACCTGATACTTAACTGAATGTGCAGCATCAAGGATCTTCTCAACCTTGTCAATACCAACAGAGGGGTCCTCAATTAACTGACGTACATATTTTGCAGCAGATTTGAAGCTTCCAATGATGTTGTCAGGGTCAGTATGGGCAAACATTCGGTTCTGTTTAAAGAAATCCGAGTGACCAACGCAGTGAGCCATCGTTAAAATGTGAATGTAGAGAGCATTTTCTCTCATCAAGTATGCAATTGACGGATTTGAGTTAATAATCATCTCATATGGAAGTCCGGTTTGTCCCATATTGTAGAGTGTGTGTGTGCGCTCGTACTCTTTTCCGTAAGACCAGTGCCGATAATGCGTTGGGAGACCAACATAAGCCATGGCTCCAAGCATTTCTTGATAATCAATGATCTCATAATCAATTGGGAACCAATCTAATCCAAAATCTTCGCCTACACGACAGATTTTATCGTCCCATTTTTGCAAGTCTGCGACTGTCCAGTCACTCATTTTGTTTTACTCCCACCAAAAAGTTCTTTAAAAGCCATCCAAATGTGTTCTGTTTGGCCAATCATTACTCTTTTAAACTTTTTATCTGTGATGGGCTTAAGTTTCGCCCATAAATTATCTAACTCTTCATTCTTCCAGGCTGAGAAGTTAGCCCACGGAGTGCTTTTAAGACGATCATCCTCCAAAGAAGTGTCGTCTAGTCCCTCATAGTTCTCATTTATTTCACAATAAGCAGTCAACTGGCTAACATCTTTGATCTCTTTGAATAAATCAATGCATTTTTCATTGTCGGAAGCCCAGTTTTCGCCATCGCCGCAGTAAAATGTGTAAATATTCCAAGCATTTGGGTGATATTCTTTCTCGACAATCTCTAGTTGACGGTTCAGGGCTGATGAAATGATAGTTCCTCCATATGTCCCCACTTTAAAGAAGTCATCTTCGCTCACACGCTCGGCATGAGTGGAGTGAGAAATAAAAACAACCTCAACTCGCTCATATCGATGATTTAAGAACTGATAAAGAAGGAAAAAGAAGGATCTTGCAAGGTATTTTCTTGCCTGAGACATAGATCCTGACACATCCATTAAGAAAAAGATGACTGCTGACGAGTTTTCCTTTGCTTTGGGCTTGATGTGATGGTATTTGAGGTCATCTTTGTGAAATGGGAAGCGTTCGTCTGACTCTGGGTCGTAAGCACCGGTCTTTTCAGCCATTTTTTGACGACGAATCTTTCTTTTTAGAGTTTCTTTCTTTGAAAGTCTCGGTCGAATGCCCTGGAACCGATATCCTTTGCGCTTTACGGTCTCTTGTGTGATAAAGCGGAATTGTTTCTTCTCTAAATCTGGAAGTTGTAGGTCAGCAAAAAGATATTCAGCTAATTCTTCAAGCGAAACTTCTACATCGTAGTATTGATCNCCTTTTTTGTCGGATGCTTTGCCTGTCCCTTGGCCAGAACCTTTTTGGGCGCGTTGCTTCCCGATTTTTTGACCTCTTTTTAGAGAATGCTCTCCACCAGACCCAACAGTTTTGTTTTGCTTTCCAGATCCGTAGACAAATCGATATTCTTTAAGGCCTCTAACGGGAACTCTAATCTTTTTTTTGCCGTTTTGACCGATGATTGATTCCTCTGCAATCACATCCTTGATGGATTCTTTGATTGCTTTTTCAATCTTCTTTTTGTGCCGTGATCGGTCACTGGCGGACCGGTCGACAATGGAATCATGTTTGCGAAATACGCTCATACTCTAAATACTTTCTCACTTCACTTAAAAACATTTTAGTTTTGCTGTTGATACCAGTATAATACATAAATGATAATACTTCAAGCTCTATTTTTACTTGTTTTGGGTCATTTTACGGCTGCTTTCTTAGTATACCTTAATCATAGATTTATTTTTCACGGAAAACTAGGAAAGATTGGTCCACTTAAACATATTCGCAAATATCATTCACTTCATCACGCCCATGCGTGGGGAGATAAGATGTATTACTATATTTTAGTGCCTTGGTGGGCTCGGATTCTATTTTTGAGTATCTATGTTGCTATATCATTTGTCTCAGTGGCATTTGCAGTTGGTTTGGCAACATTTTCTACTTACTATGCTTACAATCATTACGCGATTCACAAAAAATCTCATCGTGGACATTCTTTTTACCATCACTCTCTTCACCATAGCAATGCGAAGGTAAATTTTTCTGGGATGTACCCCTTTATAGATCGTCTGTTCTCTACTTATAAAGAGAGCCGACCAATTCTATGATTTTATGGACAATGTAAACGTTCTAAAATTAGATTCTTCATTTAAGCCAGTCGAAGTTATTTCCTGGCAGGAAGCTATCGTCTTAACTTGGCTAAACAAAGCTTGGGCCGTTGAGTACACAGACGAATGGGTCCATTCAGCGAAAAAAGCGTTTCAAATACCGTCTGTGATCGTGTTATTTCGTTATATTGACGAAAAATTCTTTTCTTTACCGTGTACACGCAAGAATATTTTAACAAGAGATGAATATCAGTGCCAATACTGTGGAAATTACTTTAGAGAGGCTGACTTAACTATTGATCATGTGATTCCGAGGTCTAAAGGAGGCAAAAACGAATGGGATAATGTTGTGGCTGCTTGTAGAGACTGTAATCAACAAAAAAGCAATTATTTGCTAGAAAACTCACCAGTTTCACTAATACGAAAGCCAAAAAAGCCCTCTTACCGCTCTTTAATAAAGAAAAGAGTTGGAAATGCTAATTCCAAATGGAAAGAGTATTTATAACTGGAGCAAAGTATAGGATGTCACGTTATACATGGTTATTGGACCCGGGTCACGGAGGCTTTATCGACGGAGTTTATCAAACTGCCGGGAAAAGGTCACCAGAGTTCCCGGATGGATCTCGCTTATACGAAGGTGAGTTCAACAGAGATGTTGTGGGAAGAATAATGGATTTGTGCTCTGGAAAGTGGGGGGATAAGGGCTGCTATCTTTCTAAAGGTCAGGACCCTATCAAGAGAAAGAAACATTGGGCTAAGTTTGCTGTCGAGGCAGTCAATTTAGTCGATACAGAAGAAGACATATCACTTCGCCAGCGCGTTGCAGTTGCAAACGAGATTCACAGACAGAAGGGAAACTGTATTTATGTCTCCATACATGCTAATGCTTTCGGAAACGGCATAGATTTTAATAGCGCCAAGGGTGTATGCACATTTCACCATACTAAAAGTTTAAAAGGAAAGGTTTTAGCTGATTCCTTGCAAAAATGGCTCGCAGATTTGACACCATTTCGCGATCGGGGCGTAAGAGCAAATGAAACTTGGGCAAACTTCTATGTCCTTAGAAAAACACATATGCCTGCTGTTCTATCAGAAAATGGTTTCATGACTAATTTTGATGATGCCACCAGCCTGATGGACCCAAACGTTCGACAAGCAATTGCAAATGCTCACTATAATATGATACTGGAGATAGAAGAAAATGGACTCTAAGCAAGAAGAGATTGACAAGATAAGCTCCGCCGTTAACGAACTTTTAGTTAAGGTAGAGAAACTTAAATCAAAACTTGATAGCCTTTGTAATGAAACTGGCGGCTGTGATCAAATAAAGAAAATTAATCGAGAGATTTTAAGAAAGAAAGAACGTAAAATTTTAAATGCAACTCATATCAACGCACTTTGTGAAGAAGAATGATGTAGGATACCACGGCAACCTTTTTGGTGGCATTATGATGGCATGGCTTGATGAATCAGCCGCCGCATTTGCCGCTCAGGTTGCAGATACTCCTAGGATGGTTACGAAGCACATCGCTTCTATGACCTTTGAGAGGCCCGCTAGGCCCGGTCAAATCATCAAGATATATGGAGAGGTGGCCAAGGTGGGCAAAACCTCTCTAACGCTGAATGTCGAGGCCAGAAGACACTCTGTGTATAACGGCACCCAACGAGCAGTCGTCAGTACTCAGATGACCTTCGTTCGCATTGACGGGGATGGAGAGGCGATTCCTATTTCTGAAAAAGTGCGTCAGAAGTATAGAGATCCGAAAGATTTCACTTAAATAANACTACTTATGGTAAAGGACCCATTTGTATGAAAAAGTTACTTGAATCCTGGGATCGATTTATCAACGAAGAGAATCTCAACGAAAAAGATGACCGATGCACACGTATTGCTAAGCGNAAGTATGANGTTTGGCCNTCAGCGTATGCTTCAGGCGCTGTTGTTAGGTGCCGTCAGGGCAAGATTTGGAAAGGCATGAAAGAAGATATTGAAGATGCCGCCTTGGCCGAGAACACAGAGTATGAGGATCTTCTTGAGGAAGTTGAGATCCTAGACGAAAAAAAAAAGTCTAAGCGAAAGAAAGCAAAAAAAAAGTCTAAGCGAAAGAAAGCTGGCACTGAGTCAAGTAAAGAAAGCTCTCTAAGAGATTGGTTCGGACGAAAGGGCGCTAAAGGCAAAAAAGGCGGTTGGGTCGACTGCAATGCTCCTGATGGTAAGGGCGGGTATAAAGCCTGTGGTCGTCAGAAGGGCGAGAAGCGCTCTAAGTATCCTGCTTGCCGTCCAACTCCCGGAGCCTGTAAAGAAAAAGGAAAAGGCAAGTCTTGGGGTAAGAAAGCCGCCAAGAAGGAAAATCTTGATATGAACAGAGATGAATTGTATGGCATTATCGCTGAAGAAGTTAATCGATTTATTCTTGAGACGGACATCTTGCCTTATCTTGAGGAGGCATTCCTTGATGACGGAACACCAGTATGCGTTGCTTGCTTGGCTGAGCAATTAGACACTGCAACTTGTGGCTGCCCTGATTTAGTTTATGAGGCAGAGTATCAGGGTCGTAAGGTTACTCTCAACAAGCCAATGCGTGGTGATGTCAAGAAGTTCAAGGTTTACGTCAAGGATCCAAAGACCGGAAACATCAAGAAAGTTAACTTTGGTCACGGCGGAACCAGTGCCAAGAAAAAGGGCGAAAAGACAATGAAGATTCGTAAAAGCAATCCAAAGGCACGAAAGAGCTTCCGGGCTCGTCACAACTGTGATAACCCCGGACCAAAGACAAAGGCACGATACTGGTCGTGCAGGATGTGGTAAAATGAAACTTATACTTGAAAACTGGAAGAAGTTCCTCACAGAGGCAAAAAAATACATTTGTCCTCCAGCCACACAGGATCTTGAATTAAATACAAAGAACCGTGACTCTGCCATCAAAGCAGAGCACATCCAGTATGGTCCGCTTAATCTTGCGGACGAAGCATATTATGATCGATTGGCGGATCATTGGAACACAACCGTTGAAGTTGCCAAAGAATCAAAGTGCGGCAACTGCGCAGCGTTTGATATCTCCCCTAGAATGGATGAGTGTATGCCTGGACCAGTTGAAGACGAAGAAGGTCGTTTAGGTTACTGCTGGATGCACAGCTTTAAGTGCCACTCCGCGCGTACATGTTATACATGGGCTGCCGGTGGACCTATCGACACAGATGAAACCTCACACGACTGGCAGGACAGAAGCCCTATCGGTAAGGACTAGTCATGAAACTAATCCTTGAAAACTGGCGCTCTTACCTCGATGAAGTAAAGCCCATTGAAGCAATCCCCGGCACCGACACGCAGAAAGGTCGCCAAGGAAGCATTGACTACTTCTGGGATGGCGGAAGGGAAAACCTAGAAGACGAGAAGGATCCTGCAACTGGATATCCGCGTTTTAAAAAGATTAATAGAAAAGATGGAGGCAATTGGAAAGGTTATCAAGTGGTGCTATTCAACGACTCCACAGGGAGGGATACTTTCTATTTTCTTCTTGACGGCGAAACACCCATTTTTTACATCGCCACACAGCCGCACAAGGATGGCGTCATAACTGGAAATGTTCGTAAATCGGGAGGTAAGTTTTATACCACCGATTTCTATAAATGGCTCGTAGATCAGCACGGTGTGATATATAGCGATACTATGCAATCCCCCGGGGGACAGAAGATTTGGGCTCGCTTGGACCAAGATCCTGAAGTAAACGTTGAAAAAGATGGAGATCGCTTGAGGGCTACACGATGAAACTAATCCTTGAAAACTGGAAGAACTTCCTAAACGAAGAAGACGGTGACGAAAGTCTACCGCCTGAATTGCGTAACCTGCCCCAACATATCAAAGACACTATTCCTGCTGATATTAGAAATAAATATATGAAGGGGTATCCAAAGCTTGTTCCCGGGGAAAGAATTAAAACTGATTCAGTATGGGAAGGGACTGTTGGCGTATCTCCTGCTCAGATACCAGCAGGCACTTTATTAACAGTAGATCAAAAAATAAAAAAGGGTCGATATTCTTTTAAAGTTGTCCAACCTACTGCGATAAAGGTAGGTATGAGTTTCGAAAGAGAAGCAACAATCTCTCCTGACGATGAACTAATGGTCGCTGGGTATCAGTTGTGGAAGCACACATCTGCAGGAGATGAAAGATGAAGCTAATCCTTGAAAACTGGAAGAACTTCCTAAACGAAGAAAAGAAAGGCGCTTACTCGTTTGATTATGACGAGACCCTTATAAAGTACAAGACAGACCCTGAAGATCCTGAATTCAGCACCATATACGACAAGCCTCACGAAGAGAACATCGCCAAACTAAGAGAACTCGCCGCGGCTGGTGAAACTGTCTATATTGTTACTTCCCGCTCAAAGCGTACAAGAGAGAAGTATCCTTGGGACACAGCGCCCGATCCAGAAGAACTGGTTGCCGATCTAAATCTTCCAGTCAAATCTATCCACTATACAAACGGAGACTTGAAGGCTGAAACACTTTTATCTCTTGGAGTTATCGAACATTGGGACGACGACGAAGAAGAGATTGCGGCGGCCAAAGAAGCAGGTATCAAAGCAAACTTTGTCCCGGGAGATAAGGAAATACGCGAGACAATGTTATCAATGTGGGCAAACAAGCTTCAAGAGGCTGGTATTGAGCCAGCACCCAAGATGAAAAAGTATCTTAAAGATCATCCTTACATGGAGCCTGACGGGCTACAAGAACGTTGCCAGAAAGGCTACAAGACGCACCCAACTCGCAAAACAAAGAAGATGTATGGCAAAACATACAGAAACTGCATCAAAGCCGAGGAAGGCAAAGACCCAAAGGTCGGCACAGGCAAAAAACCAAAAGGTTCAGGTCGCAGACTTTACACTGACGAGGACCCAAGCGATACAGTCTCTGTAAAGTTCCGGACTGTCCAAGATGTAAAAGATACTTTATCAAAGAAATCCTTCAAATCAAAGTCTCACAAGCGTCAGTCACAGATTATTAATCTTATTCATCAGCGTGTGCGGGCTGCTTATCAGAACGCCAAGGATCCTAAGACCAAAGCAAGATTGAAGAAAGTTCTTGATCATGCTGAGAAAAGAAAAGAAGCATCAAAAGAAAAAACTAAACGTTTACAAAAGAAAAAAGACTAATTAGCGTATGGGAGAATCCGCCATGGACAAAAGAATGATTGATCAAATATCACAAATGGTCTTAGAAGAATTGAAAAACGAAAATAGCCTAACTGCTGCTGCAAGGGGCGTGCTAAAAAATATAGAGGATTTCAAAGAGCCGCTGAGATATGCTGCTAGTGAAACCTTTAAGAACACTAGCGTCGGCACGGTGCTAAATGCCGCCGCTGGTTTGTTCTTACGAATTGCAGAGCGCCAGATAGAATCACACCTTGTTGAGAACGCGGACAACATTGCCTCCAAGATTGTGCCAGATATCCCATTTGACGGAGATGTAATTGAAGGACTCATGCAAAGAGCATTTGCTAAAATCATTAAAGACCAAGCGGATGAGGTTGCAGCCCTAATTGTTGATGCCGTTAGAGAGCAGTTTTTGTCTATATTGTCGTCTAACACAGAACTTCAGGAAGCTCTACAGGAGGCAATGGGCAGGGCTTCTAAGGTTGCAAAAACGCCACCAGA
>FUFK010065847.1_pt1 | contig 22566 bp, 19 predicted proteins | sample 1021851 | NCBI WGS metagenome assembly FUFK01 (sample SAMEA51879418, study PRJEB19060) | metagenome
TAGTCGACAGGTTGCGAGAAGGTGGTGTCAGGATATCTGCAGCTCCTAAAGAAGAAGGCATGTCAGGACTGTTGGGAATTCTTATTTCCTGGTTTCCTATGCTCCTATTCATTGGGGTTTGGATATTTTTCATGCGCCAAATGCAAGGTGGTGGTGGAAAAGCAATGGGCTTTGGAAAAAGTAAAGCGAAACTACTTTCGGAGAAGTTGGGGCGCGTTACATTTGACGATGTGGCCGGCATTGATGAGGCAAAGACGGAGTTAGAAGAAATTGTTGAGTTCTTAAAGGATCCGCAAAAATTTCAGAGACTGGGAGGAAAAATCCCAAAGGGCTGTCTTTTGGTTGGGCCACCAGGTACTGGAAAGACTCTTCTGGCAAGGGCAATAGCTGGTGAAGCAAACGTTCCCTTTTTCACAATATCGGGATCTGACTTTGTTGAAATGTTCGTCGGGGTCGGTGCTAGTCGAGTAAGAGATATGTTTGAGCAGGGAAAGAAAAATGCCCCCTGCATTGTATTTATCGATGAAATAGACGCGGTCGGGAGACATCGCGGTGCAGGTTTGGGCGGAGGAAATGACGAGCGAGAGCAGACGCTGAACCAGTTACTTGTTGAAATGGATGGTTTTGAAGCAAACGAAGGTGTAATATTAATAGCAGCAACAAATCGTCCTGACGTGTTGGATCCAGCATTACTACGTCCAGGTCGGTTTGATCGACAGGTAGTTGTTCCAAATCCGGACATCCTAGGTCGCGAACGCATCCTTAAGGTTCATATGCGCAAAGTTCCGTTGGGACCAGACGTAGAGGCTCGTACTATAGCAAGAGGTACCCCTGGCTTTTCTGGAGCCGATTTAGCCAATTTGGTGAATGAGGCAGCCCTTCTTGCGGCTAGAAAAGGTAAACGAGTTGTCTTTATGAATGAATTCGAAGAAGCTAAAGATAAGGTGATGATGGGATCCGAGCGGCGCTCCATGGTAATGACAGATGAAGAAAAGAAACTAACAGCTTACCATGAGGCAGGACACGCTGTTGTCGCTCTGCACTGTCCAGACTCCGATCCTATTCATAAAGCGACGATCATACCAAGAGGAAGAGCTCTTGGTATGGTTATGAGATTGCCTGAGGGCGATCGAATATCCCTTTCGAAGGCAAAAATTTATGCTGATCTCCGAGTGGCATGTGGTGGTCGGATAGCGGAAGACATGATTTTCGGAGAAGACAAAATTACGACTGGAGCATCATCGGATATCAAAATGGTGTCCGACATGGCGCGCCGAATGGTTACTGAATGGGGCATGAGCGAAAAACTTGGATTTTTGGCTTATGGGGCTGACCAACAAGAAGTTTTCCTAGGACATTCGGTCACGCAGACGAAAAATCTTGCTGATGCTACAGCTAAATCCATTGACGAGGAAACTCGCCGGATAATTGACGATGCATATCGTGACGCATCAAAGATCCTCAGTGATAATAAAAACGAACTAGAGACGCTGGCCCGCGGTCTCTTAGAATATGAAACCCTTTCTGGCGATGAAATACAAAGCCTTATCAATGGCGATACTTTATCGAGAAATAAACCTGCAGAGGAGAACGCACGCGTAGACAAGGGAAGATCATCCGTGCCAACCGGCGGGCAAGATATAGGTGGCAGCGATCTTGAACCTGACCCACAACTAGGCGATTAACGCGTCATAATGATGGATATAATAAAAAAGGCCGCGCCTGAGCGCGGCCTTTTTGTTCCTGGTAGCAGTTTGTTTGCCCGCCCCGTGTCATTACAGAGAGACAAATTCGGTATTAGCGATGGAGCACAGTCCATAAAGTTGAGAGGAGGCCCCTATCAATTTGATAAATTAGAACTCTTAATAAGAACAGAAGAGAAAATCGTTGCTTTTATCGCCGAGATAGATAGTGCGAGGGAATGGGCCTTAGCCGATGGTTGTGTNGAAGACTTAGATGATANTATTTTTAAGTTAAGCAGCAGANCTGGCAACNAGAGTTTTGGAAATCTATCTTCGCCACTTCTGATGGGTGTGGTTAACGCTACCCCAGATAGTTTTTACGATGGAGGTAAGTACCTAGATGTGGAGTCGGCCATCTCTAGAGCCCACGGTCTTATAGCAGCCGGAGCGGACATAATAGATATTGGCGGTGAATCGAGTAAACCTGGCGCTGTACCAGTCACGGCTAAGGAAGAGATAGAGCGAGTAATTCCAGTTATAAAGGAAGTTGTGGGATTCGGAGTTCCAATTAGCATAGATACTAAAAAACCGTCTGTAATGGAGGCAGCGATCATCGCTGGTGCATCCATCGTTAACGACATCACTGCTTTGTCTGGGGATCCAAGGAGTATCGGTTTACTAAAAGAACTTGGCGTTCCGGTTGTTCTTATGCACATGCAAGGTTCGCCCGTTGATATGCAAAATAAGCCTTATTATGAATTTGCACCCCTTGATATTTTTGAATATTTACGCCACAGAATAATGATTTGTTTAGAAGCAGGCATTTCAAAGAGCAATNTGATCGTTGATCCAGGGATAGGTTTTGGAAAAAACCTTGATCACAACATAGCTATACTTAACCGACTTAGTCTTTTCCACGGTTTAGGAGTCCCGATTGCAATTGGTGTTTCAAGAAAATCGTTTATTGCTGGGTTAAGTAAATGTGAGATTTCCGAAGATAGATTGCCGGGTTCACTAGCAATGGCAGTTTGGGCTTACAACCAGGCGGTGCAAATACTAAGAGTTCATGATGTTGCAGAAACAAAACAAGCGCTTAAAATATATAAAGCTATAGTTGATGATGACCTCTAGCTGCTATATTTTTTGATGGTTTAAGTTAAATCAGTATTTATATTAAATTATCTTAATAAAGTATTAAACAATGGTGCGAAAGCTTTTTGGAACAGATGGGGTTCGAGGAACTGCAAACCAAGAGCCCATAACGGCTGAGACAGCCCTGCGTTTAGCTATGGCCGCAGGAACTTACTTTTCTCCTGTATCTGACAAACAAAGACCGTTAGCAGTGATTGGAAAAGATACGCGCTTATCTGGTTATATGCTTGAATCTGCTATGGTAGCCGGATTCACAACCGTTGGAATGGACGTGATCTTGGTTGGTCCTATGGTGACACCGGGAGTAGCTATGCTTACTAGATCATTACGGGCCGACTTAGGTGTAATGTTATCCGCCTCGCATAACCCTTATCACGATAATGGATTAAAGTTTTTCGGTCCCGATGGATTTAAATTGTCTGATGAAATCGAATTAGGTCTTGAGAACATTATAAGAGACATTGATGATTCTGTTAGAGTGGTACCTAAGCATCTTGGACGTGCTATGCGGCTAGACGATGCTGCCGGCCGTTATATAGAGATGGCAAAAGGTACTTTCCCAAAGGGCTTGCGGCTAGATGGCCTAAAACTTGTCGTGGACTGTGCAAATGGTGCGGCTTATAAATTAGCTCCAAAAGTGTTTTTTGAATTNGGAGCNGACATAATTNCTCTTGGTGTTGAACCAGATGGATTTAACATAAACCGTGATTGTGGCGCTATGGCCCCTCAATCCCTCCAAGAAGCAGTGAAATCAAACAATGCTCATGCAGGTATAGCGCTTGACGGTGACGCGGACAGGATAGTCCTAGTGGATGAAAAGGGGAAGGTTGTAGATGGTGACCAAATTCTTGGTGCCCTTGCTAATGCTTGGCTCAAAACAGATGAATTGAATGGTGGTGGTATTGTCACCACGGTCATGTCTAATTTAGGGCTGGAGTTATATCTTAATTCTAAAGGATTAAAAATTGTGTAGAACCCATGTTGGGGATAGATATGTTTTAGAATATATGCGGCAACATGGTTACAACTTAGGTGGAGAGCAATCTGGTCACATTATTTTGAGTGATTATGCCTCCACAGGCGATGGTATAATTGCGGCCCTCCAAATTCTCTCCATTGCCCTAACAGAAGGAAAATCGATAAGTGACGTAACTTGTTTGTTTGANCCAGTTCCACAGCTATTAAGAAATATAAAGGTTAAAGATGCTAACAAGTTTGATGATACGATCTTGAGAAGTATTTCAGAAACAGCAGAAAAGCAGATTGGTAAAATGGGGCGGGTGTTGATTAGAAAGTCGGGAACAGAACAGGTGCTGAGAGTCATGGTTGAAAGTGAAGACGAGGTGTTGATGCTTAAACTCGTCGATGACATCAACTCAAAACTGCTCGAGTGCGAGGCAAAATAGAGGGTTGTTTAATGCCGAAAAACAATAGATCTCACCTTATGAAAGGCCGCGTTTTGATATGTGCTGGCTCTGACTCAGGGGGTGGTGCAGGGATACAAGCAGATATCAAAACCGTCACTGCCCTTGGATGTTTTGCGGCTACAGCCATCACAGCTCTAACTTCCCAAAATACGAAGGGCGTTTTTAATGTGCTGGACATACCTACTTCGTTTTTACGTCAGCAAATGACAGTTGTGTTAGAGGACATCGGGGCTGACGTTATAAAAACAGGTATGCTCCACAGTGCGGAAGTCATAAGAACAATCTCCAATACCCTCGAGAGCCTTGGGGATAGCTCCAGCCTTGTGGTAGACCCAGTGATGGTTGCTAAGGGTGGACATAGTCTGCTCCAAGCTAGCGCAGTAGATGCTTTAAAGAGCGAATTAATCCACAAGGCAGACGTTCTAACCCCTAATATTCCTGAAGCAGAAGTTTTGGCTGGAATAGAAATAACGTCTGTTGATGACATGAGACGAGCGGGTGAATGCTTATTAAGGATGGGGGCAAGATCGGTCTTGATCAAGGGCGGACACTTAACAGATGATACATTGACAGATATTTTGCTTACGCAATCTGAGGAGAAGTTTTACAGCAGTCCGCGGCTCAAAACTGTACATACTCACGGAACAGGATGCACTCTTGCATCAGCAGTCGCTGCGGGAATTGCTCAAGGACTTGAGCTTCAGATCGCTACAGATCGCGCCAGAAAATATGTGTTCGAGGCAATACGTTCAGCGCCAGGTTTGGGGGCTGGCCATGGACCGCTTAATCACGCTCATACTATCAGCAAAATGGCGATATGAGGCATAGGTATATGGAAGATTTCGCTGTCACTCATGATCAAATGGAGAGTGTTGCTCGCACGATTTATAATTTNATGCCACCAACACCACAATATAATTGGCCGCTTTTATCGCAAAGAGTCGGAACAGAAGTATGGGTGAAACATGAAAATCATACTCCTACTGGTGCTTTCAAAATAAGAGGAGGCTTAGTTTATGTTGACTATATGNGCGGTCAAANAAATGCGNCNTTTGAGTTCATAGCTGCTACTAGAGGTAATCACGGGCAAAGTGTAGCCACAGCGGCGTCTCACAAAGGTTTTTCCTCCAGAATCGTTGTTCCTGAGGGAAACTCTAAGGAAAAAAACTGTTCTATGGTTGCACAGGGAGCGGAGGTTTTAACTTATGGCAAGGATTTCCAAGAGGCCTTCGAATATGCAACCAAACTATCAAAATCGCACAATATTCATATGTTTCCAAGTTTCCATCCTCTTTTAGTTAGGGGCGTGGCGACCTATGCGTGGGAGGTTTTTAAAGAGATTTCAGATTTGGATGCTATTTATGTTCCAATAGGTCTTGGCTCGGGCGTTTGCGGGGTGATAGCGGCTCGAGATTTACTGGGTTTGAAGACAGAAATTATTGGTGTTGTCGCTGAAAATGCTCCAGCATATTCCTTGTCTTTAAGAAGCGGAAGACTAATCTCAACAAATTCTGCAGATACAATCGCCGACGGCTTAGCATGCCGAGTTCCAAACGACACTGCCTTAGATATAATGAAAAAGGGTGTAAGCCGAATTGTTGAAGTAAGCGAAAGTCAAATACGTTTTGCCATAAGGTGCTTTTTTACTGATACACACAATGTAGCGGAAGGAGCGGGAGCTGCTACATTAGCGGCAGTTTTAAAAGAAAAGCAAAAAATGGAATCAAAACGGGTCGCAGTTATTTTAACAGGAGGTAACATTGATAACTCAGTTTACCAGGATGTGTTGAACGAAAAGTGTGAAGGGAAAAGTTACCTATGACGTCGACAGAAATCTTCCGGTCCGATCCCTATTTGAGCTCTAATGAGGCAACAGTGGTGGCCGTACTAGAAGAGGGTTTAATTCTAGATAAGACCGTATTCTATCCGGAGGGTGGAGGTCAGCCGGGGGATATGGGCAGGATCGCTAACAATACTTTTGAAGCGAACGTAACGAATACAATAAAGTCGACGGACGGTATTTTACATCTTATTGACAATAAGCTTGGATCAATATCCAAAGGTGATAATGTGAAAATAGATATTGACTGGGAGCGAAGATACTCACTCATGCGCATGCACACTGCTCTTCATATTTTGTGTTCTATTGTAGATGGTGCTGTAACGGGTGGGTCCGTAGGAATTCAAAAAAGTAGGCTTGATTTCGACATCCCCGGAGAAAGGCCAGATAAAGAAAGTTTGACGCAACAACTAATGGAGATTGTCGATAGGAACTACCCAGTTATGTCCTCTTGGATAAGTGATCAGGAACTTCAAGAAAACCCAGATTTGATAAGAACCATGTCCGTAAAACCGCCTACTGGGACAGGGCAAGTGAGAATGATAAGGATAGGTGATGCTATTGATTTNCAACCATGNGGCGGTACACACGTAAAGAGCACNGGGGAAATNGGAAAAATAAAAATAAGTAAAATAGAGAATAANGGNAAACAAAACAGGCGTATAAATTTNACGTGGGATAATTGATGTNGANNAGTNGCGNTATNTTTATAACGAACTAGTTTAAANTAACGAATTGATANCNGTTNCANCGTNNTATANTATANTGNNGGTTNNNTTNANTNAAAAGTTGANGCGAAGGAGACNNATNATGGGNGAGTATCTAGACGATCTTTGGAATGATCTAGAGCAAACATGGGAATTAGCTATGAAAGTTAATGATCTTCAGGAAAGTGATCGTCGCGACCCAACTAAAGCCTGGACGGACCATTTCAAGGCGTCTGATCTCGTTGATGCCGCCAGAACAGAGTCAGAAATGACAGGCGAAATGCCAATATCAAAGGTCTATTGCAAAAATATTTACGGTATTCAGTATAATCCCGAGACCAAATACTGGGTTCCATTTAGGCACGGGGAAGTCGACCTAGTTAAATTCACGGAAGACTAAGGTGGAAGCTGAAGGTTTCGATACTAATAGGCGGTAGACGCTTTCGCGGGCGGAGGTTGATACATAGCAGATCATCATACAAAGGCAAATAGAAGATTTTTACCCTACGGTCGACAAACAATTGATGAAGCAGACATATCGGCTGTTGTAGATGTCCTCAGAGGGGACTGGTTAACAACCGGGCCTAACATTGGTTCTTTTGAGAATGCTTTCTCCGATGCTGTTGGATCGGAGCATGCTGTAGCCTGTTCAAGCGGCACAGCGGCTCTCCATTTAATGTTATTGGGGTTAGGGGTAGGTCCAGGTGATTGGGTTATCGTTCCCTCCCTTACATTTCTGGCCACTGCCAATGCCGTTCGTTACACTGGAGCAGAAGTTTATTTTGCAGATGTCAACCCAGAAACGGGTTTGCTAGACACAGAGCACCTTTGTTACGCCCTAGCCAAATCAAACTTTGAGCCCAAAGCGATAATTGCAGTTCACTTAAATGGTCAATGCGCAAGCATGCGAAATCTTAAAGAGTGTGCAGGGGACATAGTATTATTAGAGGATGCCTGTCATGCATTAGGAAGCTCAGAGATATTATCGCCAGAGAAAACTATAAAAACTGGTTCGTGCTATTATAGTCATGCTGCAGCTTTTTCGTCTCATGCGGTTAAAACAATAGCTTCCGGGGAAGGGGGCGTTGTCACAACTAATGACAGAAATTTTGCCGAAAAACTTCGACTGTATAGAAATCATGGCATGGTTAGAGATAACGATGAGCCAGCTTCTAACCCTTGGTACTACGAAATGCATAGCTTAGGCTTCAATTACCGTTTAACGGATATTCAATGCGCTCTTGGACGAAGCCAACTATCAAAGCTTGAAGGGTTTGTAAAAAAAAGAGAGGAGCTAAGAGAAAGGTATTCAATTTGCCTAAAAAATCTTGGCCCATATGTTAAACCTATCGACACGATAGATGGCTGTAAGCCAGCATGGCATTTAGCTGTTGCGTTAATTGATTTCGAAAAATTAGNTATNCAGCGNNTAGATGTAATGCGGAAATTGTCTGATTTNGGNGTTGGGACACAAGTCCANTANATNCCTGTGCATAAACAACCCTACTATCAAGTGCGCTATGGTAAATTTACATTAAGAGGTTGCGAGGCNTACTATTCTAGNTGTCTAAGTTTACCATTGTGGCCAGATATGACATTGGCGGAAGTAGACTTTGTTGTTTCGGCGTTGGCTGATATACTTGGCGTCGAGCAAAATTTTTAGATAATGTAAGAGTGGTGTTGCTTTATTTTAAATAAGCACAAGCAAGAGAATAAAGATAATGTTTTACCAGTTTGACGACGATCAAATAAATTTGGGTAGCAAATCTATTTTGATAACTGGTGGTACAGGCTCCTTTGGCCAAGCCTTTGTTCGCAAGGTTATAAATACTTACGACGTCTCCAGATGCATTGTGTTCTCGCGAGATGAATTAAAACAATATGAAATGGCGCAAGAATTCCCAGTTGTAGCGGGTGGCCCGATAAGATTTTTCATTGGTGATGTAAGAGATGCAGCCCGTCTTGAACTCGCTATGCGAGGCGTTGATTATGTTATCCATGCGGCAGCGCTGAAACATGTTCAAACTGCGGAATACAATCCTTTCGAAGCAGCCAAAACAAATATAAATGGAGCAGAAAATGTAGTCACTGCGGCCATTCGTGCTGGAGTAAAAAAGGTGATAGCGCTCTCCACAGATAAAGCGTGTAATCCAATTAATCTCTATGGAGCCACGAAATTAGCAGCAGATAAAATTTTTATTGCTGGTAATAATTTATCGGGGGCGGGAGGGTGTAGCTTCTCGGTTGTTCGATATGGTAATGTAATTGGTTCGAGGGGGAGTGTGGTCCCTCTATTTCAAAAACTTATTAAAGAAAAGGCTACTGAATTACCAATCACGGACTTTCGTATGACACGATTTTGGATAACGTTGGATCAGGGTATAAACTTTGTGCTTTCATGTCTAAAAATAATGCAGGGCGGNGAAATCTTTATCCCAAAAATACCATCAATGAAAATCACGGATCTAGCACATACCATGGCACCAGATCTTTTGCACAGGGAAATAGGTATTAGAGCTGGTGAGAAGTTGCATGAGCTCATGATTTCAGAGGACGACGCCCGCAATAGCTTTGAGTTTACAGATCGATATGCCATTCTCACACCTTTCCTTAATCCTGAGAAATCAATTTATGAGCGGCGAGGCGGGGAATTAGTGGGAAGTGGTTTTAGCTATGCTAGCGAGACNAATGCTNAATGGTTAACGCCAGAGGATTTCAAAAAGCNNATANNAAATTTAAATTATTATATTTGTCGAAAAACAGATCGTTTGTGTCGATTTCGGGTAATTCTTTTGATTGCGCTACTGTTACAACGTGGCTTTTTCGAGTGAAATTATGTCGTAGCGGCAACTTTCGATATTTATGATTTTAATGGGCGTTGCACTGGTTTGGACCGCTAATGGGCTTTGCTTTACACTNGTGGCACTCCGCNTGTCTTCTGNNCAATTCNCCACTTANGAGATCGGCATTGTAACGACAGGGTATTTTATAGGCCAAATAATATGCGCTGGGTTTCTTGAAAATGTCATCAGTAAAGTTGGCAATATACGTGCATTTGCGGCTCTGGCATCAACTGGGGCCATACCAAGTCGTGCCGAAAACCATACCAGCCTCTGTAGTGCTCGACCCAAGAGCCTCTNACCTTAATTAAACTTNNCTCGCGCCATAATAGAGCATAGCTACGTGCTTTGCTTCGGCAAAAAATAGCCATCTTTCTATAATCGTTCCGAAGTATGAGAAGAGGATAGCAATAATACCTAGTACCATTGGGCTCACTAACGCGATCGGTTGTGTCATGAGAAAGATGATAATTATAGGTATAATAGAGAGGGTAAGGATTGTTATAAGGCGCAGACGGCGACTGTGCTTTCTCGCAATCGCAAAACCCATTTCCCGCATTATGAATGTTTCCGAAGTGGTGGGTGCATCTAGCATCGAAACAGACTTTTTAGAAGAACCAAGGCCTGTTGCGGTAGATGTATTAGACTGACTTTGGGTACTGTCGATTGACCACCAATATAAGATTTTAGCCAATCCAGCTACTGCACCAAGGAAAATAATGAAGTAATTAAGCTGAAAAAATTGCAAACCATCAATAATAGTTAACAATACCATTAAAAAAATCGCGCCATCAAACAGTCCTATAATAAGATAAACTGGCACGACGAGTAGATGATTCCATTGCCGGATTGTCTTTAGTGATGCGTAAATTTTTGCTGTGCAAAATACTGTAGCAAGGGAAAACGCGATGGTTAATAGACAGATTATATCGATTATAGAATTAAAAGGTGTGGGAATAAGAAAAGATACGCAAAAGACACCTGCTGGAAAATAGGAGAGAACTGCAAAAACGCCTTCCCTTGAAAGCCAAGAGGAGCGCCACTGTGATAGCGCTCTCCAAGCGCGTCGCGGATGACCTAGATGTGTTGTAGAGGAAATTAACCCAACTGTAACGATGAGAAGCGATATCGCAGATGAAAAAAATCCATAAAGTGGATTAAGCGCAAAAAAATCAAAGTACTTTACAGCTGCCAAAATGGCTAAACTTCCATAGCCTGCACCCGACAAGCTTGTGAAGATTATAACTGAGAAGGCAGGATGCATAATTTGTCCTTATCGAGACAGAATCGTATCTACCCATTTTAGGATAGAATTATTTGACGGGTCTGTTTGGTTAGCATTATCGGCCATCGAGACCAAGGACAACGGTTGTCCATCATCAAGAACGTTTATCTGTGGTTCTCGCGGAGGCAGATATTTATTTACTGGTCTATAATCGAGCTCTGGCATTAAGTCGTAACCTCCTCGATCTTCCACTAGCCGCGATACATCGGAATTTGGGTCTCCCAAGTCTCCAAACGAGCGGGCTCCTGCAGGACATGTCGCTACGCATGCCGGAACTCGATCAATCTCATCGAGGTTTTCATTGTAAATCTTATCAATACATAAAGTGCACTTTTTCATAACTCCGTCGGTCTCATCATACTCCCGAGCCCCATATGGACATGCCCAAGAACATAGCTTGCAGCCAATGCAAGTATCTGGATTGACCAGCACTATTCCATCTTCTTCCCTCTTGTAAGAGGCGCCGGTTGGACAGACCGTAACACATGCAGGTTCATCACAGTGTAAGCAAGATCTTGGAAAGTAGACGGTTTTACTCTCTTGACCTTTGCCGACTTCGAATGTGTGAACCCGGTTGAACCATACTCCCCATGCCCCGGAGTCTTCGCCATTTTTAGTTTCAGTGCCAGAGTAAGTGTTCCAATCTGTCATAGGTGCTGAGTGACCCCCAGCATTCCATTCTTTACAGTTTACAGCACAGGCGTGACAGCCAACACAAATATCAAGGTCTATGACCAACCCAAGTTTTGTATTGGTCTGGTTTGTTGGTAGACTAGTCATCTTTTGTTTTAACCTTTTCCCCGTACCTTAAAANATTGTTTCCACGTTTTACGGTTGACATTGGTTTTATAGTATCGAATTGAGGTTCTGATACAACTCCGGCTTGCTCTGGTTCAGCTTTTTCTATACTTACTCGAAGGTCAAACCAGGCAGCTTGTCCTGTGATAGGATCAGCGTTCGCATATCTATATCCATTGGGTTTTTCCGGAAGTAATTGCGAAATAATATGATTCAATAAAAACCCTTTTGTTCCTTCTGGAGCGTTATCTGATAGGTTCCACGCTCCTCGACGTTTACCGATAGCATTCCATGTCCAAACAGTATCTTCGTTAACACCTTCCATGAGTTGAATTTGAGCTTTTAGCCGGCCCTCAGAAGATTTAACAAAAACCCAGTCCCCATTTTCTATATTGAGCTTTTCAGCTTTTATTCGGCTCATGTAGAGCTTGTTGAAGCCATGAATTTGGCGCAACCAAGCGTTTTGAGATCCCCATGAATGATACATTGCCATTGGGCGCTGAGTTAGGGCGTGCATGGGAAATTCCTTTGCATCGATAGCAGCTTCTTCAAAAGGTGTATAATAAATTGGTAAAGGATCGAAATACTTTTTAATACGTTCTCGATGCTGGTCAGGAGGTTGGATCGATCCGTGACCCTCTGCCGCTAATCGAAATTTTTGAAGCGGTTCTAGGTATAACTGCAAAATGATTTGATTAGGCGCACCAATGAGACCTAGCTTTACGGCTTTATCCAGATACGCTTTATTAGAATGCTTAAAATATTTTTCAGTAGGTTCAAATTCATGTCGCCAGAAACATTGATTTTCTACATATTGCTCAAGTTGCCTTGGGTTAGGAGAGCCTTTCCCTTCTGAGTTCCCATCTTCTCCTCGAAATCCGGCAAGTGGCCCAATGCCCGGTGCCCTTTCGTGATTCACAATGTAATCTGGATAACCCCCCGGATACTTGGCANTTNCATCTTCATTTGTAAATGCAGGGAGCTTGAGTCTAGAGCCTAGTTCGATAAGCACATCTTGAAATGGACGCACATCTCTGTCTGGCTTCAAGATAGGTTGCCGTATCGAGTCGGCAACCCCATCTGCGTCACAAATAGGCCTATCCAGTAGAGAAATGCAATCCCATCGTTCAAGATAAGTCGTATCTGGAAGTACAAGGTCACAATATGGGATCATCTCTGAATAGAATGCATCGGAGTAAATAATCCTTGGTATTTGATATTCACCCGTTTCATTATTCTTGTCTGTCAGCATCCGAAGGGTATCGGGAATATTCATGGACGAGTTCCAACTCATATTCGCCATATACATGAAAATAGTGTCCACCTCGTAGGGATCACCTTTCCAGGCGTTATTTAGAACCATATGCATTACGCCATGTGCTGAAATTGGTGCCTCCCAAGAAAATGCTTTATCTATTCGGGTTGGGTCGCCATTTTCATCTACCAATAAGTCTTCTGGCCCCATAGGGAAGCCAAGGGGTGGCCCTGGCATTGGTGAATTTGGGTTAACCTGATCTAATTTACCTGCAGGTTTTAATGGTGGGGGTGCAGGTTTGGGAAACGGTGGTTTATAGCGAAACCCACCAGGAGCATCTATACTCCCTAGCAGTATCTGCAGAATGTGAAGGGCTCGGCAAGTATGAAAACCATTCGAATGTGCTGAGATACCCCGCATAGCATGCATTGATACAGGACGTCCTATCATACTTTTATGTTTTCGGCCCGCCCAGTCAGTCCACTCCACATCTAACTTCAACTCTTCTTGAAAGGCGACATGCGCGATTTCTTTTGCAAGGTTTTTTATTATGTCTGCCTTTAAACCACANTTTGGTGCAACATTTTCTGGTTTGTACTCATCGGCCATGTACCTTTCGGCTAGAAGCTGAAAAGCTGGTACGGCATTGCGACCATCAGGGAGTTCATAAGATCCAACAATTGCAGGGGTTATGTCAGTTGCAAGGGCTGGAGCAATTGTATCATTTGCCTTATTCCAGGATAATGGGCTCCCTTCATCGTCGCGGGCAAACAAACCGTGATCGGGTGCCCCTTCATCTTGAATCACCAGCCAAGGGGCGTTGGTATAACGAACGAGATAGCCGAGATCGATTTGGCTTGATTTCAATAGCTCATGAATAACTGAAAGTACCAGGAGGCCATCGGTGCCTGGCCTAATACCTATCCATTGATCGGCGATAGCTGAATATCCTGTTTTTATTGGATTAACTGAAACAAATTTTGCGCCACGTGTTTTCAGTTTCCCTAAACCCATCTTTATTGGATTTGAATCGTGGTCCTCGGCAACGCCAAACATTATAAAATATTTTGTGTGCTCCCAATCTGGCTCTCCAAACTCCCAGAAAGATCCGCCAATGGTATAAAGACCAGCTGCTGCCATGTTTACNGAACAAAACCCTCCATGNGCGGCNTGGTTTGGAGTTCCAAACTGGCTGGCCCAAAACCCAGTTAACCCCTGGCTCTGATCTCGCCCAGTAAAAAAAGCTAACTTTTTGGGGTCGGTTTCTCGAATATTGGACAGCCAGCTAGTTGCTAATTGTAGTGCCTCGTCCCACTCTATTTCTTTAAATTCGCCGGACCCGCGTTCTCCAATTCGTTTTAATGGCTTAGTTAGTCGCGCGGGCGAATAATGCTGCATTATTCCAGCAGAACCCTTTGCGCAAAGAACACCTTTGTTTACAGGGTGGTTACGATTACCTTCGATGTAGCGAATTTCTCCATTCTTTAGATGAACTTTTATCCCGCATCTACAGGCACACATATAACATGTTGTATACTTGACCTCGTCGGACACTTTGGGAGATTTTTCGACCTTCTCTTGGACGGTTGCAAACGGATTTATGCTCATTTTTAGTTGCCAGTTTTTAGAAGTTGTAGTCGTAATGACATTAAAGCTAAGATACTTATCGCTTTAGCTATTTTCCCCAAAACGCCTTACGTTATCGTGCGATCATATCTTCTTGAAACTTACACTTTATTGGGGCTGATGTTCAATTATAATTTTACCTTATGGTGATCTATTAATAGAGATGGATTTTAAAGGACTTGCATCACATGCGCACACATAAGATAGCAGCCATTCCTGGTGATGGCATAGGTATTGAAGTTATAAANGAAGGAATACGAGTTTTACAGGTGCTGGCGGATCGGNTGGGCGATTTNCAAATTGAATTGACCANTTTTCCNTGGGGCTCAGACTATTATATGGAAACTGGCGATATGATGGCAACAGATGGGCTTGAAGAATTAAAAAAGTTCGATGCTATCTATTTTGGATCAGCTGGCGATCCAAGAATTCCAGACCATATTTCACTCTGGGGTTTACGTTTGGCAATATGTCAATCTTTTGACCAGTATGCGAATGTTAGGCCAGCGCGTCTACTTCCGGGGATTTCTAGCCCCTTAAAAGATGCATCTTCAAACGACATAGACTGGGTCATTGTAAGGGAAAATACAGAGGGTGAATATGCGGGCGCTGGAGGCCGTGTTCATACAGGGCATCCTGAAGAAGTTGGCTTAGATGTCTCAGTTTTTACACGTTCTGGAGTTGAGCGTGTCCAAAGATTTGCCCTGGATTTAGCACGATCAAGAAAAAGAAAAAGGTTAACATTTGTAACAAAATCAAATGCCCAGCGGCATGGAATGGTGATGTGGGACGACGTATTTGATAAATTGGGCAGTGAATACGGTGATATTGAGATTGATCGCATGTTAGTGGACGCAATGACAACTAGAATGGTTTTAGACCCAAGGTCTATAGACGTTGTAGTTGCAACAAATCTGCACGCGGATATTTTAAGTGATTTAGCCGCTGCTTTNAGCGGAAGTATGGGAATAGCGCCAACAGCAAACTTAAATCCGTCTCGTAATTTCCCCTCTATGTTTGAGCCTATACATGGTTCTGCTTTTGATATAATGGGCAAAGGGATAGCAAATCCTATTGGCGCTTTTTGGTCAGCTTCCATGATGCTAGATCATTTGGGCGAAAAGAAGGCAGCAGCTGAGTTAATGTTAGCTTTAGAAAAACTTACTGAAGATGGGAGAGTTATGCCTCAAGATCTTAATGGGAAAGCCAGTACAAGGGAAGTTACGGATAGGGTATTAGAGTTAATAACGGGGCAAAATTTTTCAGAGATTGATTAGTCAGTGACAACCTGAATTTGATCTAGCAAAAACCTACGCAAGAGCGTCAATTTGGGCTGCGCTCAAATTACCAGGTACAATTGTAATTGGGATACGACAGGAGTTTCTACCCTTGCCGATGAGATGGCTAACTAATCGCCCTGGTCCATCTTTACTAGCGCTTGAGGCGAGCACAAGAACGGAGATTGTGGGTTCTTCATCAATGAGGGCTATCAATTCTTCCTCTATAGGCCCAGCTCGTATGTATAGGGCAGGGATTAACCCTGATAACTCAACAACTTCCTGAGCTAACTCGTTCAATCTCTCTTCCGCCGTTTCGCGTGCCTCTTGTTGCATGAGATCGCTTACACTAGCCCATTGATGATAATCGGATGGCTCAATGTCTCTAAATAGAGCAACGCGGCCACCGACGCTTTTTGCTCGCATGCATGCAAATCTTAGAGCCACAAGCATCTCTTCAGAATCATCTACAACCACCAAGAATACGCGGTGGTTATCATCAACAGTGTCATATACTTTTTTCACTATGTCAGTCATAAAATTCCGCCCTCATATTTTACGGAAAATTACAGATGCAATCCATCCGGACAAAACCGCTATTAATATAGCCAATAGACCATATAATGCGCTTTGTTCTTTCGCAAACTTAAAAACATCGGCCCCGATACCGATTTTCTCCACTGATATAGTCTTAGAAACCATGCTCACCAAGCGCTTTTTTTGAAACGNAAATACCTTAACTGTATAAATTCCAGTCGTCATATTATTCGGAAAATGAAAGGTCGTTTTAAACAATCGCTTCGAAACAACATCAATTGTTAGTGGCGNATCCAAATATANACCTTTTGTCTTTTGTCCTCGTACGAGAGCGTCTTTAAAACTTTTGAAAGTCTTAATATTTTCATCTTTAGAGCTTAGAGAAGCAGTAGTTATTACATTGTGAATGCCTATTTTTTGTTTTTTTAATTCATCCGTTTCTGTTATTTCACTCAATGGTCGGGTCGACGCGATGGCATAAAAACCCGGTATCTCACGAAACTCTAACTTTTCTTTATTAATCCATATTCCGCTTACACGACCTTTTTTTCTAACTATTGCTGTTTCAGTTGGTCCAGTTATGACCACAATGATGTCATCTTTGTCGTTAGCTGTTCCAAAAACCATAACATCGGTGCCGATGAAAGAAGAACTAACTTGTACTTCGCTCGTCGATGAATCTATTATTAACGCGGTTCCATAAGCATGTGGGGCCAATAAAAATAATATAATAAGAGCTATACTGAATTTTGTGAAAATTGGTCTATTCATCTGGTAGCAGTTAACCCATCAACAATGCTATAGAGTAGAGATCCGCTGGCGTGACGGTGAGATCGAAAATCATTTTGACACACACACCAAGAACGAGAAGCGCAAGCAATGCCCTTAGTTGTTCACCTTTCATTCTTACGCTGTATTTACTTCCAAATTGTGCACCAATTACAGCACCGGTCAGAAGAAGCACCGCTAACAATATATCCACCGTTTGGACGGTTAATGCTTGCAGAAATGTGACATTAGCCGTTACGAAGATGATTTGAAAAAGAGAGGTTCCGATCGCCAGTGATGTGGGCATTCCTAAAAGATATATCATTGCTGGTACCATTATGAAGCCACCTCCGACCCCCATGATGGCTGACAATACGCCAACTGTGGCACCGATAAGGAATGGTAATATTGCACTTATATAAAGTTTTGATTTTCGAAATCGCATCTTGAAAGGTAATCCGTGGAACCAATTATGTTGGTGCAATTTGCCGCGTCTGGCCGCCGCAGATCTAGACCGAATTATAGTTCTTGAGCTTTCCCAAAGCATTAGAAAACCAATGATGCCTAAAAAGATTACATAAGACAGCTTTATCACAAGATCTAATTGACCTAGGTTTTGAAGATATTTAAACAATATAACGCCAAGGGAAGAACCTACAAAACCGCCAAGAAGAAGAACAAAACCCATTTTGAAATCGACGTTGGCACGTCGCCAGTGTGCCAGAACGCCTGAAACAGAGCTCGCGACAATTTGGTTTGCTTCGGTTCCCACGGCAACTGGAGGTGGGACACCTATAAATATTAACAAGGGCGTCATTAAAAAGCCGCCGCCAACTCCAAATAAGCCAGAAAGAAATCCGACAGCTCCACCCATGCCGAGAATCAGAAATATATTTACAGACATCTCCGCGATGGGGAGATAAATGTGCATGTTATGTTATCCGTTTGAGGTCTGATAAATGAAGTTTTATACTTAAAATATGAAACTAGTTGATAAAAATGTTCCTAACAATGGGTTTTAGTAACCGATTGTACTAAACTAGATATAAAGAAAATTCAAACATTTCCGATCTGCACCTGTCCTCCGGCTGCTTTCCAACTTAAAATACCGCCTTCTAATCGATAAATGTTTTGTGAAAAACCCGACTCTTGCAACAATTGGGCAGCAACACCGCACCTAACACCACTTTGGCAATGAATTACGATGTGAGTCTGCNAGCCGGTTGGTATTTGCGATGCNTCAAAACTAGACAGAGGTAGCGATATAGCCCCGGGGATTTGTTGTGCTGCAAACTCATGTTCTTCTCGAACATCAAAAAGAGATACAATGCCTTTGGCTAACCAATCACTTAGAGTTTTGGAATCGATAAAATGGATATTTTTATTTAGCAATAGAAAACCTCAAATACGTATGGAGTAATAGTTCTACTATTACGTTATAATAAAGACTATAAATAATTTTTGCCAATATTATCAAATCGCTTGTTTCAACTTGGTTCATTTGGATGGGGTATTATTATTATCATTTTTATCAGGCTTATAAATGCAAATTCTTTTTATAACATCCAGCCGTGTTGGTGATGCTATTCTCACGACGGGTATTTTAAAGTATCTCGTAGATCACTATAAAACGGCAAAATTTACTATCGCTTGTGGGCCTGTTGCTAAGGGCTTATTTGANAATGTGCCCGGGCTTGAAGCAATCATAACAATGCGCAAGGGGTCTTTATTAGGACATTGGCGAAGATTGTACTTTTCAACTTTTCTAAAAAGNTGGGATTTGGTTGTAGANTTGCGAGGTTCAGCAATAGCCTGGTTTTTACCTACAAAAAAACGGGTGATATACAAAAAGAAGAATAAAAAAATACATCGCATTGAAGACATGCAAAATATACCCAACGGCAATNCACCTCATTCTCCCTATATCTGGCTTAGTAAAGAGAACAAAAAATTTGCTGATGACATTCTAGGTGAGCGAATGGCACAAGCTCTAATTATTATCGGGCCGACCGCAAATTGGGGCGCAAAAATTTGGGAAGCAGAAAGGTTTTCCAATCTCGTGCATCTATTAACTAGTAATTTCCGTNGCCTGCAATCCGCCATTATAGCCGTGGTGGGCGGGCCTGGCGAAGAATTAATTGCAAAGCCAATACTTGATGCAATACCTTCCGGACGAAGACTAGACTTGGTTGGTGCGATACCATTTCTAGATGTAGCAGCTGTTCTTGAAAGAGCCACGCTTTACATTGGGAACGATAGTGGCCTCATGCATCTTTCGGCAGCGGTAGGTGCCCCGACACTGGGTTTGTTCGGTCCTACCCGTGAAGCAAACTACAGGCCTTGGGGGCCAAGATGTGCATATGTCAGAACTATTGAGTCTTTTGAGCAATTATCGAAACATCCAGATTTTCGCCCCGACCCAACAAATAGTTTGATGGGGGGACTTTCGGTTGAAACTGTATTCAATGAATGCGGTAAACTACTTAGTGAAACCGGCCGCAATTAATTCCTCAATAACCATTTCTGGGGTNACTGTACTTTGTAAGCTGCCTCGTTTAGTTTCACTGGCTTCAATAGGTGTAATTAGTGGATCGGGGTTTAGAGGTCTTGAGCCGCAAAAAATACCAAAGGCTTGCGTTCCGGCGGCAGCAGCAACATTTAATATTCCGGTATCATTTCCAATGCAGACCTGGCAGAATTTCGTGACTGCAGCGGCTTCTAATATGGGATGATTTATCAGTTGCTTTATCCACCTTGGATTTTCAAAGTGTTCGCAAATGTTTACAGCCATTTCTGCGTCTTCGTCCCCACCAACTAATATAATATTTGCTTTAAGTGTGTTTGTCAGTACCTCCACCAGCCTGATAAAGTTCTCAGTGCCCCACTGTTTTCTTGGCTCACTAGAGCCGATAGCTAATGCAATGTTTAGATGCTTTTCTTTGGGAAGGTGAAGTGCGGCTGATTTNAAAATAGCCTCTGAGAAATATAAGGTGGGTTTATCATCATCAATTGCGATGCCGTTCAATCGAAGTAGCCGTTTTGATTTTTCAATCGTTGTTAACCTCTTATCATTTTTGGAAAGCGTATGAGCTGAGGTAAGAAAGGCATCTTGCCAGCCAATGCCAAACCCTATTCTATTCGGTATGCCGGCCCACCAAGAGGCGATGCTATATCTAGCTGAGTTGTGCAAAATCCATGCTTGATCGAATTTAAAAGGGGTTAAAAATTTGCCAAGATTAATGGGACCTGATATCCCAAAATGGTCCCCGTTCTCTTGAGATAGATAGAGAACTTCTTTTACAAAATCCGTTTCAGATAGAAGTTGCTTTGCCAATGAGCGACTTTTTGTGAGAAGTGTTACTTTCCCTGATGGGTTGGAATTAGCTAGTGCTTTTAAATGTGGTAGATGCCAGATTGCATCTCCAATGCCAGGTAGAGGCTGGATAACTAATAAATTTTCATCACTTTTACTCTGTGGACTCAAATGTTAATCTCCTCTCTGACGTCGATCTACAAACTACAAGTAGCCGGTGGCCTGGTTAAAAGTTAATAAAGTGACTTAAGTTCTATGAAAGTTGATATAACACTTTGGTCTTATACTAAAAATGACTCGATTATTACAAGTGATGGCAGGAGCTCCCAATGGTGGGGCGGAGCTATTTTTTTCACGATTAGCCATAGCGCTTTCAGAGATAAAGTATTCCCAAAAAGTTGTAATTCGCAAAAATACAGAAAGATCCCGACAGCTTAAAGAAAATAACGTGGACGTAACAGAAATGCCGTTTGGTGGGGCGCTAGATTTTTTGACTTCTTACAAACTTCGAAAACTAACTGCTGATTATCAACCGGGGATAGTGTTAACGTGGATGACCAGAGCTACACAAAAGCTTCCTAAAGGGACTTTCAAACACGTTGCGCGCTTAGGAGGGTACTACAATCTACAAAAGTATAGGAAGTGCGATTATTTGATTGGCAATACTCAGANAATTATTAGCTATATGACGCAACACGGATGGCCGTCCGATAAAATCATCTACATCCCAAATTTTGTNGAGGAAAGGANAGGTTTGCCTCTCGAACGTTCTATGTTTGATACCCCGTCGGGGTTCCCCATTATCCTTGCACTTGGCAGGTTGCACGAAAACAAAGGCTTTGATGTGCTTCTAGAGGCTTTGGCGGCTATGCCCGACGTTTTCCTTTGGTTGGCAGGTGATGGACCACAAAAACAAACATTGATGCGAATTGCAGACAATTTAAAAATTTCCGATAGAATTCGATTTCTGGGGTGGCGGTCGGATACGAGCAATTTACTTGCTGCTGTTGATGCGCTGATTTGTCCATCTCGACATGAACCCCTCGGAAACGTTATTTTGGAAGCNTGGGTGCAAGGNAAGCCAGTTGTAGCGGCGGCCAGTGACGGGCCGCAAGAGCTAATTACTAGTGGGAAGAACGGTTTTTTGTGCGAAATTGATAACCCAACTAATTTAGCCGATACAATAAAGGTGCTTCTAGGAGATGCTAATTTGGCCGAGGAACTTGCCAGTGAGGGTAGAAAAACATATGAACGCAATTTTTCAAAAAAAATTATAGTTAAACAATATACGGATTTCTTTGATAAACTTGTGAAGTAAAGATTCGTATTCTTTTTAATGTCCTCGTATACTGATGGACAAATGAACATCCGGCTTAGTCCGGCGATCCCAAATCCTCGTGGAGTATAATATGTCCATTTCAGATGTTACTGTACCAAATGACCTAGACTCGCTTTGGATGCCCTTTACAGATAATAGAAGTTTCAAAAAACAGCCTAGATTATTTAGCGAAGCGGATGGGATGTACTATTTCACACCTGATGGAAGGAAAGTTCTCGATGGGACGTCGGGACTTTGGTGTGTTAATGCTGGACATAGACGTAAACCGATAATTGAGGCCGTAAGTAAGCAGGTAGAAAAACTCGATTATGCTCCAGGGTTTCAAGTAGGACATCCGTTATCCTTTGAATTCGCCTCCCGATTAACTGGTATGGTTAAAGAATACAGTCACGTCATGTTTACAAATTCAGGGTCAGAATCTGTCGATACTGCCCTAAAAATAGCACTGGCGTATCAACGCAATATTGGGCAGGGCAATCGNACNAGATTTGTGGGCCGTGAACGAGGATATCATGGTGTTGGCTTNGGTGGTATATCTGTCGGCGGTATTTCTCCAAACAGGAAGATGTTTGGTAACATGTTGACGGGCATCGATCACTTAAAACATACGCATAACCTTGAACACAATGCATTTGTTAAGGGGCAGCCCGAATGGGGAGCACATCTTGCGGATGATCTGGAATCAATCGTAGCGCTTCATGATGCTTCGAACATAGCTGC
>FUFK010041288.1_pt1 | contig 22556 bp, 10 predicted proteins | sample 1021851 | NCBI WGS metagenome assembly FUFK01 (sample SAMEA51879418, study PRJEB19060) | metagenome
CAGATCAACTAGCTTAGCTATTGATGATATGTTAGCTTCAATGAACTCTTACGGAGCTGGTGGTACTTCTTACGGAGTATTTAACAACTCTGAAGACATGGCGTTAAATTTAGGTTTCACAGGTTTCAGAAGAGGTTCTTATGACTTCTACAAGTCTGACTTTAGATACTTAAATGACAAAGCTACAAGAGGTAGTATTAACGACGCTGCTGGATCTGCTGCGATAAGAGGTGTATTAATTCCTGCTGGTACTTCTTCAGTTTATGACCAAACTGTTGGAGCAAGCATGAAAAAGCCTTTCTTACATGTAAGATTTAGAGCTTCACAAACTGATGACCGAAGAATGAAAACTTGGGTTACTGGTTCTGTTGGTGCTACTACGTCTGCTTTAGATGCAATGCAACTTCATTTCTTAACTGAAAGATGTTTAGTTACTCAAGGTGCTAACAACTTTATGTTAATGAAGTAAATCATTATTTAAAAGTCGAGGCTTCGGCCTCGGCTTTATTTTATTAATTTTATTATATATTATATTATGGCAAAAAAGAAAACAAAAGTGGAAGTTGAAGAAACTCCACAGGTAGTTGAAACACCAGTTGTTGCAACTCCAAAACCAAAAAAAGTTGAACCTAAAAAACCTGAGTGGGAAATAAAGGATAGAACATACTTTTTAAAAGGAGGTTCTAAGCCTTTATCAAGATCAATAAAGTCTGCAAATATATATTGGTTTGATGAAGAAAAAGGTTACGAAAGAGAGTTAAAATACACAAGAAATCAAAAAACTCCTTTTGTAGATGAAATGAAAGGTGATCAAAGATTAGAGCACATTATATTTAGAAATGGCGCTTTATTTGTTGAAAGATCAAAAACAGTTTTACAAAAACTTTTATCTTTATATCACCCAGATAGAGACACTTTATATTTTGAATATAAACCCGCTAAAGTTGCTGAGAATCAAATAGAAGTACTTGAGTTAGAAGCAGACGCAATTGTTTTAGCTAGAGATTTAGATATTGAAACAGCAGAAGCAATAATGAGAGTAGAAAAAGGTTCTAGCGTGTCTAAGATGAGTTCTAAAGAACTTAAAAGAGATTTACTAGTATTTGCTAGAAATAACCCTGCTTTGTTCTTAGAATTAGCTAATGATGACAATGTTCAGCTTAGAAACTTTGGTATTAAAGCAACTGAACTTAAAATTATAAAATTATCTACTGATCAACGAAAATTTTTATGGGGATCAAACGATAGAGTTATAATGACAGTTCCTTTTGACGAGCATCCGTACACTGCTTTAGCGCATTGGTTTAAAACTGATGAAGGTATGGAAATATATGCAAATATAGAAAAACGATTAAATTCGTAACAACCTTAGTAGAGTAACCACTCTTCGGGGTGGTTACAATACTACAATAAAAAAATATGGCGGTAAATATAGACAATGTATATCAAAAAGTATTAGCTATTGCTAATAAAGAACAAAGAGGTTATATAACTCCACAAGAGTTTAACTTGTTTGCTAATCAAGCTCAAATGGAAATATTTGAGCAATATTTTTATGATATAAATCAGTTTAGTAGAGTTGTTGGTAATGAAACAGAATACTCTGATATGGTTAGCTTACTAGAAGAAAAAATATCTAAGTTTGAAAAATTTAAACAAGCTGTGTCTTCAGTTTCTGGAAACGAAGTTACTTTACCATCAGACGTACATAGATTAGGAACTGTATTCTACGCGGTTGGTGGTGCTTATGACGTTGAAGTTGAAAAAGTTGGTAAAAAAGATTTAGAGTATATGTCTAGAACGGCTTTGTATGCGCCTGTTGAATCAAGACCTGTTTATACTAGAAAATCAGACACTTTATTAAAATTGTTTCCAGCATCTCCAAGTACTTCATACTCAGTTAGCAATGTAACTTGTAATTATGTTAGAAAGCCAACCCAACCTAAATGGACTTATGTTGTTATAAATAATAAAGCAATACATAACTCTGGCGCAAGCGATTTAGTAAACTTTGAATTACATGAGTCAGAAGAAAACGAATTAGTTTTTAAAATACTTGGATTAGCTGGTGTATCAATACAAGATTACAACTTAACACAAATTGCTAATACTAAAGAAGCTGCTACTGTATCACAACAAAAACAATAAATAAATGGGATTACTAGACAATCAAACTCAACAGCAATATCAAGATTCAGGTGATCTTGGTAGCTATCAATTTACTTCTTTAGAGCATATTATTAATCAATTTATTTTAGCTTATGTTGGTGAAGGTAAAATAATACCAAAAATTAAAAGAGCTGATGTTTCTTTTTTTGCTCAAAGAGCTTTACAAGAATTATCATTTGATACTTTTAAATCAACAAAAGCTCAAGAAATAGAAGTTCCAAGTACTCTTCAAATGTTATTACCACAAGATTATGTTAACTACGTAAAAATAGCTTGGAGCGATGCTGCTGGTATAGAGCACGTTTTAAGGCCGGCTATATTTACTTCTAATCCTAAAAACATAAAACAAAATGCTGACGGTACTTATAACTTAAGTGGTAACGAACTAGACTTTGATACAGACTCAGATACTTGGACTAAGTTCAAAGCTCATCAACCAAATGAAACTATAGATCAATACGATGATGGTACTTATGATTTAGTTTTAGGTGAAAGATATGGGCTAGAGCCTCAGCATGCGCAAGTAAACGGAAGTTTTTATATTGATGAACTTGCTGGTAAAATACACTTTAGTTCTAATATCTCTGGAAGAACTTTAATATTAGAATATATAAGTGATAGCTTAGGAACAGATGCTGAGATGAAAGTACATAAACTTGCAGAAGAAGCTATGTATAAATCTATAATTTATTCTATTACCTCTACTATGGTAGGTGTACCTGAATATATTATAAACAGATATAAAAAAGAAAAAAGAGCTGAGATTAGAAAAGCAAAGCTTAGACTATCAAACATAAAATTAGAAGAAATAACACAAGTGCTTAGAGGCAAATCTAAGTGGATCAAACACTAATATATGGCAGAGATTAATAACAGCTTTTTTCAAGGTAAAATGAATAAAGACCTTGATGAAAGACTAATACCTAATGGACAATACAGAGATGCACTAAATATTGAAGTGTCAACGTCTGACGATAATGATGTTGGTACTGTTCAAGCTGTAAGAGGTAATAGTAAAGTTTCTGGCACAGACTCCGTACCTGCTAATAGTTCAATAGTGGGTGAAATCACAGACGAAAAAAATAATTGTATATACTACTTTGTTTCTGGACCACAAGCAAACGTAAGTACTTTTTCATCATCAGATCCACAACCAACTATTAGTAGAGATTTAATAATAAAGTACGATAGTAGCACAAATAGTATTACTAACGTGTTTACTGATATATATAGTTATCTTGCTACTTTTGAACAATCTGGCACAAATCTTACGTTTAGTGTAGCAAACAAAACAATAACAGTACCAAATACGAGTGCTTTTACACTTAATTTATCTACAAACATGTATGTTAGTATTTTTGATACTAGTGGTTTTAATTATGTTTGGAATAATAGAATTATTGATATAACTAGTAATGTTTTAACTTTAGAAAACGAAATTAATCGTTTAGACGGAGAAACATCAACAGATTTAATACTACATATAACTCACAAGGATGAAAAAAGAGCTTTAAATTTTAACTCAAGTTATTATATAACTGGTATAAATATAGTTGAAGACTTTTTAATATGGACTGACAATAATTCTGAGCCTAAAAAAATATCTATATCAAGATCAATTGCTGGTACTACATTTTCAAATACACCAACAAAGCTTTATATTGACGGTGGCACTAGTTATCCTTTAACAACAGATAAAAAAGTAGATGAAACACACACTACAGTAATACGTAAATCACCTATAAATTCTGTTTCTGTAGAAGTAAAAACTAGTAGATCTAACATAACAAACAAAAGTACAGACACTCTTAACATGAGTGGTGTTAATGAAGATGATACAATTGAAGTAACTGTTGATAATAACCCTTTTTTACCTAATGATGTTTTACATTTAGATACTGGAGTGCCAAGCGCTGTTGATCACCAAGTAAGACTAAGAGTTTTAAGTTTAATTGGTGAAACTGGTTTTTTAGCAAAAGTAATTTCAACATCTGTTAGTAGTAGTTCTGTTTTTAATATATTTCTTTTTGATGAAGAAAAACCTTTATTTAAAGATAAATTTTCTTTTTTTGCTACTAGGTGGAAATACATAGATGGTGAATATTCTACTTTTTCACCTTTTTCTGAAGCTGCTTTCTTACCATCTACGTTTGTTTATGATAAAAAAGCTTCTTTTAATAAAGGTATGGATAATACATTAAAAGAAGTTAAATTAACAAATATAGTACCTAGCGGTATACCTGAAGACGTAGTGCAAGTTGATATACTTTATACAGAATCAAACAACCCAGAAATATATAAAGTTGATAGTGTTAGAAAAGATAGTACTAATGATAGCTATTGGGATGATAACGAATATATAATTACTAAAGAAAATATATATTCTTTATTAGAAGAAAAACAATTATTAAGACAATGGGATAATGTACCTAAAAAAGCTTTAGCTCAAGAAATAGTAGGTAATAGGTTAATATATGCTAATTACGAACAAAACTATGAGTTAGAAAATCAAAACATAGACTTAGAAGCTTTTGTAGATACAAGAGTTTTTACAGGACCTGAGTTAATTCCAAACCCACACGTTTCAGAAAATCATGAAGGTTGGACGTTTGCTGATAATGCTTGGGCGCATGAAAGAACAAAAACAGATAATAATAGAACACCTGGATCTTTCAACTTAAAAACTACTGCTAATAGGTATCAAAAACTTTTTACTACTGCTAGCTTGTTTCTTGAACCAGAACAAGGTGCTCAATATTATTATAGCTTTACAGTTTCAGATTCAGATGGAGTATTTGAAATACAAGGGCCTAACGTAATGTCTGGTAAAGGTACTGGTACTGGGGCTGACGAGGGCTATTTTAGCACAGAAGCTCCAAGTGTTTCTGGAGATGGAGATTATAGTGGTGTTGTAACTTTAGATACTATAAGATCTAGTAGTGGTAGCACGTTTCAAACAAATACTCATAGCAACAATAGGCATGTTATGTTTCAAAAAAGTTCTATTAATACTACAACTGGTACTTGTAAAATTTCAAATTTTTCATTAAAAAAAGTAATAACAAACAAAAAACAGTCTGTAAAGTCTTTAAGAAATTACAAGCTAGGAGTTGTTTATGCTGATGAATACGGTAGAGAAACACCTGTTTTAACAAGTAAAAATGCTAGTATTAATATAGATAAACGTAGATCTAGTAATATAAACTGTATAAAATCTAAAATAATAAGCGACGCTCCTAATTGGGCGACTCATTTTAAATATTTTGTAAAAGAAACTAGTAGTGATTATAATAATTTAGCTTTAGATAGAATATATAGGTCTGGTGATAATGCTTTTTGGCTTTCATTTCCATCAGCAGAAAGAAACAAAGTTGATGAAGATGATTTTTTAATATTAAAAAGAGGTCATGGTGAGGTTGGTAATATTATAGAGACTGACGAAGCTAGATATAAAGTTTTAGATATTTCTGCTAACGCGCCAGACTTTATTAAACAAACTAAAATAAGCGTTGGGGTTGGAGGTCCAACTTCTGGTATTAATAATCTTTTTGACGTAGTTAATGGAGGTACTGCACCTATTATTAATGAAAATAGAATAACTTTTGATAAATCAGAGTGGGTAGTTTCTGATCAAAACAATAATCTTGTCCCTATTTTTGCTACAAAAGAATTAGCATACGAGTTTAAAGATAACAATAATAGAGTTTCTAAATTGTATAAAGTTGAGTCGTTATCTATTGTAGATGTAGGTACTGGAAGTGATCATTATGAAATAATATCTACTAATAAATTTACTGAAGAAGATCTTAGTTGGATAATGACTGGATCTGATTTAAGCTCTGGTGTTACTATAGAATTTTTTTCAGTTCAAGTAGAAAATAGACCTGAGTTTGATGGTAGATTTTTTGTTAAAGTAAATCAAGATCAACATATACTTACTAATGTTTACACGAATAGTGCTAATAATATTTTAGACCAAATAGTAGCTAATGTTAGTAGCTCTTTTAAAATGGACAGTGCTAATACGCTGGGATTATTAAACGAATACAGTGATACTAGTGGTGGTTTACTAATTACTCAAAATTCTTTTTCTACTGCTGACGATGCTACTAACGTTATGTCCATAGCAGATAACACAGGTGGATTAACTGATTTAACGAGTAGTTCTTTTCTTTCTTACGATGGGTCAACTTCTCCATTTCCTAATTTACCAGCAAACGATACTTTATATTATGAAGCTAGACCTTGGTTTGAAAGTGGTGATAGCAATGGTAGTGGTACTCAACAAGCTGGTGATGGTAAAAACATATACAAGGCAATACCAGAACAACTTGCATTAGCTACACTACACGTAGACTTTACTTCTGGTAACACCCACTTCAACAAAGCGCAAGTAGGTACTTCTGGTATTTCAGATAATATAGTTGGTGTTGATCAAACTTCTATTATTAGTAGCTCAGCAGCTACCGCTGGTATTTTAAAGCACGCTGCTTTTTCTTATAGTTATGGTTTATATCAACAAAAAACAGGTACTGAGTTTAGTATATACGGTTCTGTAGGTGCTTATATGAAGTTTTTAAGAATATTTAAGTTTGGTGTAGGCACTACGTCTGATGACTTAGGTATAACTGGAGAGTTTTTAGGTAAATGGTTTATAGATAATATGTCTTATATTGGTCTTCAGCGTGACGGTAGTTATCATCCTGGTGATGGTATTTATTTACCTTATCATAGGGCTGTTCATTACGATGCAACTAATACTAATACGTTAGAAATGGCGGCTATGGACGGAACTCCTTTTGGTCATACAAACCAAATAAATCTTGCTAACAATGATTTTTTAAGGATGGGTAGAGGTATATACACTGCTACTCAAGATGATAGAGATGCTGATACGGTTTTATATGGTACTGGTAACGAGTTTCATGAAGTAGGTTCACATTATATGCAGTTATCTTTTGGTGGTATGAAAAGAACTAGTGATATAGCTCATACTGATTTTGCTTTAGGTAGTGAGTGGAGCGCTAAAGGTTGGGTTTCTGATGAAGTTGCTTTTCAAGATTTAGTTGATAAGTTTGAAGTTGGTATGAGATTTAAATTTGCAGATGATTCTTCTGGCGAAATATTTACAGTATTAGATTTTAAAAGAGTACAAAGATATAACCACACTCCTTTTCCAGGTAATGGTTATACATATTCTCAATATTTTGACGGTAGTATTAAAAACATTAATTTTGGACAGTTAAGAGCTAATGCAGCTGCAGTAGAATTTAGAGCTAGAACTACTCACAATAGTACTAATAATTTTATTAGAAAACAAGTAGGAGGAAGTGGCACAGCAGCAGCAACAATAGTACAAGACTCAATAACTGATGAAGAAAAAAGATTTGTAAGAGGTACTAATAGACGTTTAACTTATATACTTAAATTGGATAAAAAACCAGGACAGGGTGGTTTATTTAATCCTTTAAACACAAGTGGTGTTTTAAATCAAACTGGTTTAATGGATGGGAATAACTCTAGAGTAATAGAAGTTATTGATGACGTTATAAATGAAACTACACAGTTAACTACTGATAAACCTGCTATTTTTGAAACAGAACCAAAAACAACAGAAGGATTAGATATTTATTATGAAGCAAGTGATTTTATAGATATAAAAGATCACGGTATAACAAATCGTTTAAGTTATTTTAATTGTTATTCTTTTGAAAACGGTGTAGAATCAAATAGAATAAAAGATGTGTTTAATAAACCTAGTTTAGGAAAAGGTATTGTTGCTTCAACAACTTTAGATGAGGTTTATAAACAAGACAGAAGAGGTAGTGGTTTGATATTTTCTGGTATATATAACTCTACAAGCAATGTAAACGATTTAAATCAATTTTTAACAGCTGAAATAATAACTAAAGATGTTAACCCAACATACGGTACTATACAAAAGCTACATACAAGAGATTCTAATCTTTTAGTTTTATGTGAAGATAAAATTTTAAAAATATTAGCAAANAAAGATGCTGTTTTTAATGCTGACGGAAACATACAGTTAACAGCTAATACAAATGTTTTAGGACAAACAATACCTTATGTTGGAGAATATGGTATATCAAAAGATCCAAGATCATTTGCTTCTCAATCACACAGATCTTATTTTACAGATAAACAAAGAGGTGCTGTGATTAGATTATCTATGGACGGTTTAACGCCTATCTCACAGTATGGTATGGCTGACTTTTTTAGAGATAACTTACCAATATCAACAAATTTAATAGGTAGTTACGATGCTAGAAAAAATGAATATAATCTTAGATTAGATACCGCAGGAACTGATTACGTTATTAGTTTTAATGAAAATNTAAAAGGCTTTTCTAGCTTTAAATCTTTTAACAGCATGGAGGCNGGTGTAAGTTTAAATAATAATTACTACACTTTTAAAAACGCAGAGCTTTACAAACATCATATTAATGATTTAAGAGCTCATTTTTATGGAGTTCAATATTATCCTGAGTTGACTTTAGTTTTAAACGCTGATCCTTATAGAAATAAAAGATTTAAAACTATAATATATGAAGGTACCCAAGCTAAAGTAGATTTATTAGATGTAACATCTGATGGTTCAGATGCAGATTTTTATAATATTGAAGCTAAAACGGGTTGGTATGTAGACGATTTAGAAACAGATATACCTCAAACAGGTAGTATTAATGAGTTTTTAGAAAAAGGTAACAAGTGGTATAACTATATAAAAGGAGACGCTGTTACAGCTAGCAATATAGACACTAGCGATTTTAACGTTCAAGGTTTAGGTATAATAACAAGTAACACAGTATCAGTATCATAATATGGCAATAAATTTAGGATTAAACATAATAACAAATAGTAAGTCTAACCAAACCGTAAGTGTTGCAGCAAGCTCTGGTGTTACACTAGCTTCAATTAGTTCTACTAATAAAAGATTAACAGTTTCTGCAACAGAAGACGTAGCTAAAGAATTATGTACTGTAACTTTTACAGCAGGAACAAACTTTTATTATTCTCAAGAACCTGATTTTGTAGAAAATTTTAATGACGCAACTTTATCGTTTACAAGTTCTGTTACTAAAAACTCTTTAGGTAGAGTTATTACAAAAACATTTGTTATTAGCGCTACAGCTTCTATAAGCAGTATATATAATATTTTAACTTTTTCAGAAAAAATAAACGTTAGTTCTACTGTTGGCGCTAACAATACTGTTTTAAAACAAATAAACTCTATAGAGTTTGATAAATCAAATGTACCTAGTTCAGGTTCTTCTAGAGTTTTAACAGTTAGAGGGTTAGAAAAAACTAAATTTAGTATAAAATTAACTAGAAGTTCTGATAGTAAAACTTATGATTTTGGTACAAATCAATTTACAACTACAGCAACAACTTCTTCAACAAAAGAAATTAGTAGTAGTGGTATTGTAAATACTACTGTACAAATACCTTCTACATCTGCTGTAGAAACTTATACATTAGAAACCACAGCTGATGAAGCTAGTCTTAGCACTTTACAATCTGGATTAAGAGACACTGCTGGTAGTCGTGTAAATACTTTTACTTTTAATCAGTCAAGTAGTGTTACAGTTACTTTTACATGCGTTTCAGCTGATAGCTCTTACACTGGTACTCATGGTGCTTTACCATCTTCAGGCGTAATTACTGGCGTTGGTAGTGCAGCTTCAGACGGTGTTGAGTTTATAGTACTTGAACCAAAACTACATACAAAAGCTTTTAAAAGGGCTAGTGCAACTACACCGCTTATTGATCAAGAAGATTTTGAAATTAGAACAACTCAAGCAATGTCTGGGAGCACTACAGGTACTACTATAACATTAACAGCGGCTAACGATACAATAGTTCAAGGTATGACTGTAACTGGAACTGGTATAACTAACACCGTAACAGTGTCTAGTATTGAAGGTACTGCTTTAGTTTTAAGTGGTACTCCAGGTGGTACAGTTTCAGGCACTTTAACTTTTACTGGTGCTGGTTATGAATTTATACAATTAGCTACAGGTTTAGAGTTTGATGTTGAGAATCAAGCTACAGGTGTTAAAGGTACAGCTTTTTTAAATATAGAAAACGTTAGTAAAACAGCGAACGCTAATAGCACAGGTAATACTATAACTTTAGCAAACGCAGAAAGCGATAGTGTAGGTAGTGTTGTTGGAATATACGCAGAAGTATCTCAAATTGATAACGGTCCAGGTGCTGAAGGTGTAACAGTAACTGCTGTTGATAGTAGTCAAGACACTATAGTGGTAAGCGGAACTCCAACAATAAGATCTGGTCAAGTATTAAACTTTACAGGTGCTGGTAGAAAAGCTTTAATTGAGTTTAAACTAACTATAACTCAATTTCCAACAAAAAACACTACAGTAAGTTTAAATTTAGATAACTTTTTAACAATTGACCCTAATTGGTCTTAATATAATATGGGAACATTTACAATAACATTAAGCGGAGAAATAAATAGTTCATTAAGTATTGGTGATACAATATTTACTTGCAACGTTGCAAATGTAACTGATGCTGGTGGTACTGATAGTACTATAGATAAAAACAGTGACGGACCTACCCTTAGAGGAACTGTAACTGCTATTAATAATGCAACTAACGTTATAACTGTAGACGACGGTGGTAGCGCGGTAACTGCAGACGCTTTAGCAGATGATATAGCTTTATTTGCAAAAAATGGTATTGTAAATACATCTGGCATATCTGGATACTACGCTACAGTTAAAATGAAAAATAATAGTACATCAGAAGCTAAACTATTCTCAGTTGGCTCTGAAATAACATAAACAGTAAAAAACACACGAAAAGTGTAACAATATAATAGTAACAATTAGAAATATGATAGATTTTATTTTAGAATTTTTTATAAGTTTTTTCACGTATAAAGCAGATGCTATTTACGCAGTAGATCCTGGTACAGCTGCGTTAGTTTTAGGTGGTCTTAATTTTTTAAGCTCAAGAAGACAATCTGCTCAAATGAGAGCAAGCCAAAGACAAATGAACGCTTTAACTCAACAGCAATTGAAAGAAGCAAGAGAATTTAGAGATGAGCAATTAAAACTTTTAGCTGTTGAAAAAGAAAAGTATAGAGAAATGGTTTTTGTTAATCCTTTTGAAGATATGGAAAATCCTTTTGAAGACTTAACGGTAAATACTTTAGAAGCAGAGTTTATGTCTAGAAGAGGTGAACAAACTAGAGCTAATATATTATCTTCTCTTCGTTCTGCAGCTGGGTCTAGCGGTATTGCTGCTTTAGCACAAACACTAGCTAATCAAGGTATGTTACAAACTCAAAAAATTGCTGCTAATATTGGTAAGCAAGAAGCTATAAATCAAAGAGCTGCTGCTCAAGGAGCTTTAACAGCTGATATGGCAGAAAGAAAAGGTGAGGCTGGTGTTCAAACACTAGAAGCTCAAAGGCAAGCTAATTTATTAAGCATGCAAGCCGCTGTATCTGCTTCTGCTGCTTCTAATTTAGGACAAGCACAAGCTAATCAAATGTCTGCTCTAGTTGCTGGTAATCAGTTACAAGCTCAAATGGCTGCAAATCAGATGAATGCTTTAAATCAATTAGGACAAACATACTTAATGACACTGAAGTGATAAAATTAAAATAACATGAGTAAATTTAAAAACATAGGGATAGCTGAAGCTGGTGTAGTGCCTGACTTAAGCGGTGTATTTGGTAGGATGGTTGCTGGTTTTCAAAATATAAGCAGTCAAAGAAACCAGTCTTCAAATAATTTATTACAAGTATTTGGACAAATAAAAGCTAGATCAAAAAAACGAGCAGGTATAGTTGAGACAAAAGCTAATCAAGTAATGGCTTCTACTGACGATATTGGGCTTGACGCAATTATTAATTCAAAAGCTACAGATTTAAACAAACCTATACAAGAAGCTTCTTTTGTAAAACAAGAGGATGTAGATGCTACTGTACAAAGATTAGATAATTTAGACGTAATGAAAGACAATATAATTCGTTTAAAAACAAAGCTAGTAGATTTTAAAAAAACAGCTTCATACGAAAACATGAGCCTAGAAGCTATTGCAAATTTAGAATTACTTCTAGATAATGATTTTAAAATTGGTGATGTAACGCAAAGAAAAATAATAATAGGTGGTTCTGAAATTGATCTTAATAATTTAAACAAACAATACGTCGCAAGAGATGCTCAAGGTATAAGAAACGCTCAAATAATTATTAATCAACATATTGACCCTAAAAATGTTGATTTTAACAGCGTGGCTTTTAATCAAGATATGAACGTTCTTATGGATAATAGAGATCACATGGGTGCTAAACTTATGGTTGCTGATTTATCACTTGGTAATAATCAAACTATAAGAGATCAGCTTGAAGCAAACCTTGAGTCATTTACAAGTCTTTTAAATGATAGTAATGTTGATTTAAATAAAGATGGTACTCCAGATGGTCAGCAAATAACACAAGAAAACGCTATAGAGTTTATAAAAATATTAACTACTCCAGGTAATGAAAATTACGACGAAGCTACTACTAATTCATTTGTAAAAAATCTTTTACAAAATCAAACCTCAACAATATTTGAAGAAAATAAAATAGCTATAAAATTAAACTCAGGTACTTTTAGTCTTGAAGAGTTCTTTTTAGATAATGGTAGTACTGGTGTAGCTTTAAAAAATATAAGAGGTGTTACTAGAAATTTATCTATTGGCGATATAAAAACAGCAAAACAATTTGCAATGAATTTAGGTTTTGTAATAGAAAAAGTTGATGGAGATAACTATCAACTGTTTAAAGCAAAAGCAGATTTAAGAGAAACTATTAAAGGAGGTAAAACTGGTAGACAAGATGTTCCTAATCCTAACTTTAGAAAGTTTATAGCTCAAGCGCCTGTTGGTAAAAAGTTTGATATAACAGATGAAAAGTCACTTATACCTATGTTTGAAGTAATGCTACGAGACTCTGGTGTTAAAGGGTTTAATCCAAGAGCACTAAAAACTTACATGACATATTTAGAAGCAAATCCAGGTGATTTATTTCCAGGTTTTAAAGGAAATTTTGACTATACTAAGGTTGATAACCAAGAATAAAATTATAATAAATGTTTGAATATTACTTTGATCAAGGTACTGGTGAACAGTATAAAGTACATACATATAATTTAGAAAAGTTTAAAGCAGACTTTCCTGAAGCCTATAGAATAGAGCCTTTTGACGAAGAAGTACCTTTGCCTCAAATAACTGGTGACGATGTTAAAGTAACAGAAAACAAAGGTATTAAATTTCTTAAGCGTAGATATGAAGGTTTAGGTTATGAATTTAAACCTTCAACAGTTGGCATGGACAGAATAGAAGTTATAGCTCCAGCTGACAAAAACGGTTTTAGAAGAAAAGAAACTTTTGAGTTTGATAAAGGATTATTTAATAGTGATTTTTCTTTAGCTACTATAATAGGAGGAACTAGTCCAGGTGAAGAAGCAGATAGGTTTAATGCTTTTATACAAGATACTTATTTAAACGGTGAAATACAAAATGATATTGACGCAAGTATATATGCAAAAACTATAAAATATTCTAAAGAAAGACCTATAATATTTAAAAATCAAGACGGTAGCACTAAAACAATGGAAGAGTTATCTGCTGAAGAATTAGAGCAACGTCAACTAGAGATTTACACAGAAATGTTTCAAGATGAAAACGTTTGGGAAAAAGTTTTATTTGAAATTGATGGAGGTTTAAAAGAGTACACAAATCAACAAGTTGATATTTTACGTAAAAAATATGATTTTACAAACGCTTCTGACGTAGAACAGTTTAATACAGAGTTAACTTCTTTAATTAGAAAAAAACAAGAAGAGCTTATAAACGAAAGTTACGAATATAAAAGATTAAAAAACAGTATAAACTCTGCTGTAACAACAGTATACGGTAGTAAAGACAAACAAGGTTCGGCTATAAATGAAAAATACGTATTAAAAGCTGAAGGTGAAATTTTACCAATAGCTAGTGCTTTAAGAAAAATACCTTTAATTGGAGACGCTTGGGCAGATATGTCTCATGGTGTTGGTGTTGGTAGAATACAAATAGGCAAAGGCTTTAATGAAATGTTTAATATTTCTTTAGAAGACGCTGCGTTAAAATCAAGAAGAAAAGAATTAGAAACTCTTAAAGAAAAAATTAATCAAGGAGCTGATCCAAATGAAGAGTATAAAGTGTATGGCAGTCCAGTAGGTATGGGTTTTGGAACTGCTGGTGCAATGACTAAAGACGCTTTACTTACTTTTGACGGAACAATAGCTACTAGAATTAAAGAACTTGAAGAAGAAATACCTAAAAATTTAGAAACTATACAAGATGCTATAGTTAGCTCTGTAGAATATCAAGATAAAATATCTAGCCTTGATCCAGCTAAAATATTTGATAAAGGTATATTTGATGTTGATGTTACTGTAGATGAATGGCAGAGAATGTTAGGTACTCAAGGTACTCAAATGTTAGCTAGTATATTTGTTATTCCAACAATTGCTCAAGAAACTGGTGGGATTACTACTGAAATAATTAACGTTGAAGCTGCTAGAAAAACTTTTCCTAATGTATATGCTGATAGAAAAAATCCAACAACTGAAGAAGACTCAAGAGCAATAGATCTTTTTAATGGGCTTAAAGCTGATGAAAGAGTAGACGCTATGTTTCAAGTTGTTAATAATGGAGAAGTAAATTTAGATCCTGCTTTTGCTGGTGGTACTTTAGCAGGTAGTCTTGATTTAATAAGTAACTTTTTTGTTATTGGTAAAGCTACTAAATTTTTACCTAAATCTGTTGTTAAAGAATTTTTAAAAGGAAACTTTTTAAAAGTATTAAAAACTAAAACTGGTAGAAAAGCTCTTGGCGAAATGGGTAAAAACGTTGGTGGATCTACTTTTGTTGAAATGTTTACAGAAAGCTTACAAGAAAAAATAGGTTTTGAAAGTGTTGAGTTTGCCACAGGTTATGGCGGTAAGCCAGAAGAAAACGTAAAAAGGATGTTAGAGGGCGCTGGTCAAGCAATGTTAACAACACCGTTTTTTATTGGTGCTGGTCAAACAACAAGAACAGGTTTTCAGTCAATAAAATCAAGAATTTACGCTAATCCTAAACAAACTAAGTTTATAATAAATCAAGAAAAGCAAGCTTACGAAAAAGCATATCAAGATGGTAATATTACTTACGATGCTTATATAGAAGTTATTTCTGAGTTAGACGCTGTTGAAGATGCCATGAATACCATTACTAAGTTTGATAAAATGGAAGAGTCTGGCAAAGAAAACGTTATAAAAGCTTTAAAACAACAAAGAATTTTAAACATAGAAAAAGCTAAAATTGTAAACGAACAAAAGAAAGACAAAGAAAAAAACCCTGGAGCCCCTTCTTTTTATCAAAAAGAAAACAACAACAAATTAAATGAAATAAATAAAAAAATAAATGACGAGCAAATTAAAATAAACAAAGAGCTTTTAATTTATAATTATTTTCAAGACGGTAGACTTACAGAGTATATAAATAGAACTACAGAAGGAGATTTTAAAGGTAAACAGTTTAAAAGATTTACAACAAAAAAACAGTTTTTAGAATATTTTCAAAAAGTATTTAGTAACGACAAGTGGTACGATGTGTCTACTCAACTACAAAATACAATAGAAAATTATATAAATAGAGGCTTTAGTTTAACAGAAGCTCAAAACAAAGCTTTTGAAGAGTTTTCTGAAATTGGAGGTACAGATAGACTGTTTAAGTATTTAGATATGAAGCTTGTTTACGATAACAATGTAAACGCTGCTCTAGATGGTGATATAGCTGTAGTTATAGATGATAACATTATAGAAAATATTAAAAAAGGCGATCCAACCTCTACTAACGCAATACATCACGAAGGCTTGCACATGATACAAGCTAATATGGATATTAAAAGATTAAGAGAGATAGTAGATTCAATTGAAAACGAGTTGTCTAATACTAAAGATCCAAAGTTAAAAAAAGTTTTTGCCTATGCTCAAATAATGTTTGAAAAAAGATACGGAAAAAAACTTAAGAAAACTCAAAAAAAATACTATAAAGAGTGGATGACGAACTTGTCAGATGCTATGAAATATTTTGACGCTATAGATATAACGCAGAATGGCTCTGAAACTATGTTTAATATTGGTAAAATATTTGGAAACATTTTTAAAAGTCAAACTCAAATGAATTTATTTGACTGGTCTTCTATGGATGGTACTAATGCTTTAGCTTATATAAAAAAATGGAACAATTTTAGAGGCGTAAGTAGTGATCTTAATATAAGAATACCAAGAGGAAAAGTAAACACTGAACAAGAAGATAAAAAACAAGAAGAAAGAGGTATACTAGCGTCTGAAATTTATAATGAAATTAACGAAACATTTTTAGAGTATGTTGATGTTGATAAAGAGCTTGCTGCTAATATGACAGCTGATATGATGCAAGGTATTGTTTTTGACCGCTTAATAAGACTTAAAAACGCTGGTTTAATAGAAGGTTTTAGTAATAAAGATTTAGAAGAAATACAACTACAGTTTACTGGACCAAGAGATGGTTTGGCAGAAAGTTTAAAAAATAGAGGCGCTGTAGGTTTGTTAATGAAGTTTGAAACAGATTTTAAAGGAGGTGTTATGGGTTATTTTAACGCTACTATACGTGGTAGAAAAATGCTTGACATGCGATTACAAGAGTTTGTTGAAAAACATCCTAGATACGGAAATATACAGGTTTCTATAGAGCAAGAAGGTGTTACTAGAGCTGTAGAAACACAACAAGATACTAGAACACCTGAAGATATATTAATTGAAAAACAAACTCCGTTAGAAAAAGATTTAACACCTTCTAAGCCAAATAGAATAAATGTTCTTAAAATAGGTAAAAACAGAACTTCTGATAAAATATTAAACGTTGTAAAAGTTAAAGAAGGTGATACGTTTAAACAAGTTCAAGATAATAACGTTGAAGCTGTTACTAATATAGTTTTTAAAGTACCTGCTAAAAAAATAACTAACCCTGCCGCTAATTTAACTTATGCTAAAAAAATAACAGACGGTATACCTGAGCCTTCTGAAGCTGGTAATATTCAAGATTATTATTCTTTTGAACCTGCATTAACAAGCGAAATAAGAGTTTTGCCTAAAACAAATGTAACTTCTGAACAAGCTTTTACTAATTTAAACGATGTTGAAGTTGTTTCAAAAGCAGTTAAAGGTAGGTCTATTGGTTTAAAAAATAACGTTTTAAATTATTTTTATGATAAAAAGTTTAAGCCAGACGGTAAAAGAGCTAGATCAAAAGGGAAAACATCACAAGTACCTTTGTGGCAGTTAAAAGATAAGTTTATAAATCCTAGTGCAGAAACTATTAGACAAACTCAAAGAGAGTTTTTTGGCATAACACCAGTTAAAGAGCTTAATTTATATAATAGAACTATAGGTCAAAATTTAAAAGGTTTTGCTAATTTTACCGTAAATAATAAATCATTATCTGCTGCTCAAAGAATATTAGCAGATATAAAAGCAGATCCACAGAAAATAGCTGATATTACAGCTGCTCAAAGCCCAACTGCTTTTAGTGAGTTAGCTTTAAATTTAGTTAATGAACTTTTTACAGAAGGTTCTCTTGATCCTAATTTCAACATGGATTTAGCTGGTATTAGTAAGCTAAACACTTTATTAACAGAAAATGGTGAAGAAGCTACTATAGATTATAAAAAAGTAATTAGAGAAAAAGACGGTATAAAAACTATAGTTGATAGTTTTAAGAGATTAATGACTATAGGGCCTAAAGAAATGTGGTTTGGACAAAACGGTACTGGAGCTCCTGTTTTTACAACAAGTAACTCTGATTATGGCGTAAGAATGTCTTCATATACACAAAAAGATCTTGAAGCAGGTGAAATACCAAAAGGTAAAAAAGTTGGTGATTTTAGAGATCCAGAAGGAAGAGTTTTATTTAACCGCTTAAAAGATGAGTTGAAAAAAATAAGAGATGACAAAAGCTATACTAATTATGGTAAGCAGATAAGTGGTGTTACTGATTATAGTGTTTCTACTTATAACACTTTATTAAAAAATAAAAACAAAAAAGATATAGAAAAATTTAATGCTACAGTAGCTTTAATACATGACGCTTTATGGACTCGTATACATAAGTTTATTGGACAAGACAAAAGCAACGCTACAATAGTTGGTAATTATTTAAAATTAGTAGCAAATGATAAAAACCATTGGCATAAGCTAGGTGCTCAATTTGTTGGTTATTCATTAGATGCAAAAAAAGTTGAATTTGAACACGCTATGCCAGCTACAGCGGCTTATCTTTATTTACTAGACTCTTCTATAAATAGAAAAAACTTTGCTGAGTCTTACAAATTAGTTATAGATAATTATAAGCTTATAGCACTAGATAAAGTTGACGATACAAAATTAAGAGTTGCTAAACTAGCTAGAAATATGCCTGTTGGTTGGAAGTTAGGTGAAAACTTTTGGTGGCAAAGATATTTTAATGATCTTGTTGATATTGATCCTAACTCGATAGTAGATTTTGAAGGTGTAACTTTTGCTAAAAAGTTTAATATTAAAAGCCCTATAAGAAAAAATATTAAATCACCTAAAATTTTAGCTAAATCAATATCAAAAAGTAGATTAGCTTCTGAAGTTACGCGAGGTATAACTATTTTAGACTTTGATGATACTTTAGCAACAACACAGTCTTTAGTTAGATTTACAGCGCCAGATGGTACAACTGGTACTTTAAATGCAGAGCAATACGCTAGCACATATCAAGATTTACAAGAGCAAGGTTACACTTTTGATTTTTCAGAGTTTAATAAAGTAGTTGGTGGTAAAATAGCACCATTGTTTCAAAAAGCTTTAAAGTTACAAGGTAAATTTGGACCAAACAATATGTTTGTTTTAACTGCAAGACCACCACAAGCTCAAAAAGCTATATTTGATTTTTTAAAAGCAAACGGTTTAAACATACCTTTAAAAAATATAACTGGCTTAGGTAACAGTACAGCTGAAGCAAAAGCCTTGTGGGTTGCTGATAAAGCAGCGCAAGGTTATAATGATTTTTATTTTGCTGACGATGCGTTACAAAATGTTCAAGCTGTGGACAATATACTAGAACAATTTGACGTTAAGCGTAAAGTGCAACAAGCAAGAACTCTTTTTAGCGAAACGCTAGATCCTGAGTTTAACAAAATATTAGAAGAAGTTACTGGTATAGAAGCTGACAAAAGATTTTCAGCTGTTAAAGCTAGAAGGCGTGGTCAAAAGAAAGGTAAATTTAGATTTTTCATACCACCGTCACACGAAGATTTTGTAGGTTTGTTATACAACTTTATGGGTAAAGGCGCTTTAGGTAATAAACATAGAGATTTTTTTGAACAAGCCTTAGTAAAACCACTTAATAGAGCTTTTAGAGAGTTAAATGCTGCAAACCAGTCTATAGCTAATGATTACGCAGCGCTAAATAAACAATACAAAGATGTTAAGAAAAAATTAGGTAAAAAAACACCTGATGGTGATTTTACTTTTGAAGATGCTATAAGAATTTACTTATGGGATAAGCATGGTTACAAAATAGAAGGTTTAAGTCAAACTGATCAAACTAATCTAGTTAATTTAGTTAAGTCTGATCCTGAGTTACAAAGATATGCTGATCAATTAAACGTAATATCTAAACAAGATAATTACGTAGAGCCTACAGAAAGCTGGGAAGCAGGTGATATAAGAACAGATTTAACAGATGCTACTGGTAGAATAGGTAGAGCTCAGTTTTTTCAAGAGTTTTTTAACAATGCAGATATAATATTTTCACAAGAAAACCTAAATAAAATAGAGGCTGCTTACGGCGCTAGTATGGTTAGTGCTATTAAAGATATGCTTTATAGAATTAAAACTGGTAGAAACAGACCTTCAGGACAAAGCAAGCATGTTAACATGTTTATGAACTGGTTAAACGGTTCAGTTGCTTCTACAATGTTCTTTAACATTAGATCTATGGTTTTACAGCAAATGTCAATGGTTAATTTTATAAACTTTGGTGACAATAACATTTATAGGGCTGCTAAAGCTTTTTCTAACCAAAAACAATTTTGGACTGATTGGGCGTTTTTATTTAACTCTGATTTTATGAAACAAAGAAGAGGTGGTATTATGACTGACGTTAACGGTGCTGAGTTAGCAGCTTCAGTTAAAAATGCTAAAAATCCAGTTCAAGCTGTAATTAAAAAGTTATTACAACTAGGTTTTTTACCAACACAAATTGGTGATAATTTAGCAATTGCAACAGGTGGTGCTACTTTTTATAGAAATAGAGTAAACAAATATTTAAAAGATGGTTTAAGTCAAGCCGAAGCTGAATCAAAAGCTTTTATTGATTTTCAAATAATAGCAGAAGCAACCCAGCAGTCAGCAAGGCCAGATATGGTTTCACAGCAACAAGCGTCTGCGTTAGGTAAAGTTATATTAGCTTTTCAAAACGTTACATCTCAGTTTAATAGACTTGCTAAAAAATCTTTTTTAGATCTTAAAAACAGAAGAATAACACCTGGTAATGCAACTCAGTTTCAAAGTGACTTATCTAATATTTCTAGAATAGCTTATTATCTTGCTTTGCAAAACTTAATATTTTATAGCTTACAAACAGCTTTGTTTGCAGCTATTTTTGATGACGACGAAGAAGATGAAAANTTAATAAAGAAAAAAGAATACGCTATAAACGGTGCTATTGACTCTGTATTAAGAGGTGCTGGTGTAATGGGATCAGTAGCTGCTACTTTAAAAAACATGGCTAGAATAAGAGCAAAGCAGCAAAACAAAGATGTTAAATCAGATCCTTACGCTACTTTAGTAGAAGGTTTAAATGTATCACCACCACTTGGTATTAAAGCTAGAAAAATAGTGCAAGCTGAAAAAGATCTTATTTGGAATAGAGATGACATAGAATATATGGAAACTTTTGATATTGAAAATCCTGTTTGGCCAGCATATACTTCTTACATTGAAGGACTTACTAACGTACCTGTTAATAGATTATACAGAAAAACGCTGAACGTTAGAGAAAGTTTAGATAACCAGCACAGCGCTTTTCAAAGAGCTTTAATGTTTAGTGGTTGGAGTAAATGGAATCTTGATATTCCTGATACAGAAATAGTAAAAAAACCTATAAAGAAAAAACATAAATACGTAGACCCTTATTAAAAAAATAAAAATGAAAAAAATAATTATATTATTATTAATAACTTTAGTTTCTTGCGCGGCACCTAAAAAATGTTGCAGTCAAGATTTACAGTCATTGTTAAAATTTTCTACATTTTACGCTGCAGTAAATGGCGGTACATCGCTGTCAGATGTTAATGTGTTTTCTGTAGATAATGGCTTATCAACTAGCACAATATCTACACCTTATGATTATAATTTAACAGTTGGACTTCGTAAAATAGCTAGATTTGGTTATGAAAACAAAGCGCAAACATTTTATGACGGTACTGAGTCGAACTATAGCGATGCTGCTACAGTTGGTAAAGTTAGAGGTTTAGAGTATTTAATTGAAATGGATTACAAAAGACAAGAAGGTGTAGATTATACAGATCAACACCATTTTGTACGCTGGAGTTCTGATGATGGTTGTGACAGTGAAGTTTGTATAAACTTTTTTGCTTTAAAGCTAGAATACTTGCAAGATGGTTTTGCTGATGTAGAGTATTTTGAAGCGTCTGAAAGATACAGGTATAGAAAACATAAAAACTTATCTTGGAACATAGGTTTAGCGCATAGATTAGCAGAACCTTATGGTTACGATCCGTTAGCTGAGTGGATGTTAAGCAATGGTAATATACATTATACATATTTAGCGTTGCAAGAAGGTTACAATGTAGATGTAGCTAATTCAACGTATACAAATCCAGCTGGTGAAGTTGTAGCTACAAGCGCAGAAGTATGGGAAGCTGTAGTAATACCGCAAGTGTTATCTGACTATGTTGAAAAAAAGAAAAATGAACTTGATAGAATTATGCAACACTCTATTGTTGTTGGTTTTGATTATTACAAATACAGTAAAAAAACATGGTTACACGCATGGGGTAATTTAATGCCGTATCACTATGACAGTGGTAATGAGTTTTCATATCACAACTTTAACGACGGTGATCAGTGGTACGATTACTCAGCTGGTTTTATATATGGTATTAAACAAAATAAAAGTTTAGGCTACTTTGTTGAAGCTAAATACAATAAGTATTGGAATAGAGAGTGGTACGACTTTAAATTTGGAGTAAATTACGTAATCTTTTAAACTATAACTATACACTAAAA
>FUFK010053851.1_pt1 | contig 22554 bp, 23 predicted proteins | sample 1021851 | NCBI WGS metagenome assembly FUFK01 (sample SAMEA51879418, study PRJEB19060) | metagenome
TTTTAGTATGAAGAGAATCTGGTCACGTATTGAAACGAAAGTTTAAAACGTCACCGTCTTTAACAATATAGTCTTTACCCTCTAATCTCATTTTTCCGTTTGTTTTAGAATTTACCCATCCATCATTTTCAACAAAATCATTATAAGAAATAGTTTCAGCTCTAATAAATCCTTTTTCAAAATCAGTATGTATCTTACCTGCTGCCTGGGGAGCCTTAACACCATTTGACGCAGTCCAAGCATGAGCTTCCTTAGGNCCNACNGTAAAAAAAGATATAAGGTTTAGTAATTCATATCCTGATCTAATTAATCGATTAAGTGTTGGCTCATTTAAGCCCATTGATTTTAGATAGTCTATTCTATCTTCTTCAGATAAAAGGGATAACTCTTGTTCAATTTGGGCACTAACAACTGTAAAACCAGAGTGATTATCAATAGCTCTTTTACGAATTAATTCTGTAAACTTATTACCACTTTTAATTTCATTTTCAGCTAAATTGCAAACATATAGAATTGGTTTTGTAGTNATTAAATTAAANTCNNGTAAAAGAGAGTTNTCNTCNTCATCAAGTTTTAANAGTTCTCTAGCAGGNTTACCTTCACTCATTNCTGGTAGAATTTTTTCTATTAANGATAATTTTAATTTTGCCTCTTTTTCATTACCTCTTACTTTTTTTTCTAAGTTGTTTTTTTGTTTTTCTAAACTTTCAATATCAGAAAGAAGTAACTCTGTTTCAATTATTTCTAGNTCTCTTAAGGGNTCAATANTGCCCTCNACATGTGTAATATTTTCATCTTCAAAGCATCTTAAAACATGAGCAATTGCATCAACTTCTCTTATGTGTGCTAAAAATTGATTTCCTAAGCCTTCGCCCTTTGAGGCATCCTTNACTANNCCTGCAATATCAACAAACTCTAACTGTGTATATATAAGCTTCGCTGATTTAGCAATTTTTGCTAACTTATCTAATCTTAAATCTGGTACAGCTACTCTCCCAGTATTGGGNTCAATAGTACAAAAAGGATAATTAGCAGCTTCTGCCTGACTATTTCTCATTAATGCGTTAAATAAAGTAGATTTGCCAACATTTGGCATNCCAATTATACCACANTTAAATCCCATTATTTTATCTCAATANTTNGTTTGTTTCGTAAAATTGAAACTTTATTCATAAANTCTATACTATTATTTAAATGGAGTANCTCTACTTCTGAAGCCATNNTTGATAATAAATCATTAACCCAACCATCAAAATCATTTTTATGAAAAGATGATAATACCCACTTTGATGGATCTATATTGTTATCAGGTCTGCCAACACCAATTCTTACTCTTAAAAAGTTTTCNCCAATATGCTTAATTATATCTCTAATTCCATTGTGCCCACCGTGCCCACCACCAAATTTCACCTTTATTTTGCCTTTGTCTAAATCAATTTCGTCATGCCAAACGATTACTGAAGAAGGTTTAATTGAAAAGAACTTAATTAGCGAAGAAACACAACTTCCTGATTGGTTCATAAAAGTTTGAGGTTTTAAAAAAAAAATTCTTCTACTGTTTTGGGACAATTTATAATAATGACCATTGAACTTATTTTTATATATATCATTAATTTNATAAAAATNTAGAAGATGATCAATAGCCATAAAACCAATATTATGNCGATTTAGTTTATGTTCAGAGCCAGGGTTGCCTAAACCAACATGTAAAAACATAATTAATTATTTGTAATTTAGTTTTCAGTATTAGTGTCTTTATCTTCTTCAGNAGNNTCTNNTGCTTCAGNTTCNTCTTCATCTGTTTNTTCAGAACTTTCAGTAGATACATCAGCCATTTTCGTAGGAGCTGCTATTGTTGCAATTGTAAAATCTCTGTCTGTAATTGTTGGCTTAACACCTTCNGGTAACTCTACAGTACTAATTTTTATGGAATCACCAACAACNAATCCCTCCAAATTAATTTCAATTTTTTCTGGAATATTGTCTGCGGGACACTCAAGCTCAAGTTCAAAACGAACTGTATTCAAAACACCACCTGTTTTTAGNCCAGGTGAAAGCTCCTCATTTATAAATGATACAGGTATTGAGACAGTTATAGTTGATCCTTTTCCAATTCGTAAGAAATCAACATGCAATGGATTTTCTGAAACAGGGTGAAACTGAATATCTCTTGTNAANACTATATTTGATTTTCCATCAACATTTAAGTCTAATAACCTACTGAATATTCCAGATTGTGTCATTATTTTTTTATATTCTCTCTCTTCAATATCAATAGAGATGGTGTCCTGTTTATCACCGTAAATAATTGCAGGTATTCGGCCAGCTCTTCTAGAAGCTCTTGCAAAACCTTTTCCAGTGTTTGTTCTTAAATTTCCATTTAAAATTGTAGTTTCTGCCACAATTAACTCCTAGATTAAAAATTATTTCTAAAAAAGTTCTTTATACATATTTCAAAGAAAAATACTACAAAAAAATAACTATNNTTTNATTTTAAATTTAATCAAATAATGANGANACAGATCTTTCCATATGAATTCTTTTTACAGCTTCACCAAGAAGCGGTGATATAGAAATATGTTTTAAATTTTTAGCAACCCTGAATGCTTCTGTTGCAGCTATGCTATCTGTTGTAACAAGTGAGTTTAATGGTGAGGATGCAACTCTGGCAACTGCTCCACCTGACAGCACTCCATGAGTAACATAAGCATCAACAGTAATTGCTCCAGAATCAATTAAGGTTTCAGCTGCGTTACATAATGTACCGCCTGAGTCAACTATGTCATCAACTAATAAACAATGACGATTCTTCACTTCACCAATAATATTCATAACTTCAGATTGTCCAGGTGCTTCTCTTCTTTTATCTATAATTGCTAAATCTGTATTTAATCTTTTAGCAATAGCTCTAGCGCGCAAAACTCCACCTACATCAGGTGCAATNATACATAAATCTTTAGGATTATAATTTTGCAGAATATTTTCTATAAAAACTGGAACAGCAAATAAATTGTCAGTTGGAATATCAAAAAAGCCTTGTATTTGNGCTGCATGTAAATCAATGGTCAAAACCCTGTCAGCTCCTGCAACTGTAATAAGATTTGCTACTAATTTTGCAGAAATAGGAGTTCTTGGTCCAGATTTTCTGTCTTGTCTTGCATAACCAAAGTAAGGAATAACTGCAGTTATTCTCCTAGCAGAACCTCTTTTTAAAGCATCTATAGTTACTAATAACTCCATAAGATGGTCATTTGCTGGATAAGATGTTGACTGAACAATAAAGGCATCTTCACCTCTTACATTTTCTTGGATTTCAACAAAAACCTCCATATCAGAGAATCTTCTTACAACAGCTTTTGTTAATGGTTGATTTAAATATGCAGAAATACCTTCTGCAAGAGGCTGATTTGAATTACAAGATACAATCTTCATTAGAGTCTCATTTATTTAATAACTCTGATAGCAACCATGGTTAAGCTAATCAAGAAAATTTTAGAAAATTNATAAATTTTATTTAGTCAANCCNANTATATTAATCATTCTTCCAGTAGTGGGNTTATTTTTTTTTGTTNCTCTTCTATNACTAAAAAATTTTTCTGAATTTTTANAAGTGTCTTCATCAATGTAATCAATAAATCTTAGTCCTTTATTTTCTAGTTTTTTTACCAAGTAACTACCTAAATCAAAGAAATCACTATTTGATTTATTAATAAAAAATCTCTCGCTNAGATAGTCTTCTTTTATACATGCTTTTATCATATCTGATTTTACTTCGAATGAGTCTTTTCCAATACATGGGCCAATTGCAACTAATATATTTTCTATTAGNGAACCATTCATCTGAAAATGCTCAATTAGATTGTCTGTTATCCCTTTAACTGCTCCTTTCCAGCCAGCATGAGCAGCTCCAACAATTAATTCCTTTCTATCGAATATTAAAAGTGGAGCACAATCAGCTGTTGTCACAGAAATTGCAAGATCAAAACTTTTGCATATAATTGCGTCTGCTTCAATTTCAGTATTTTTGCTTAAATGATCTTCTGCACAAACTACTTTATTACTGTGTACTTGCTTAACAGAAAAAGATTTTTCAAAGTTGAGACTTTTAAGAATTAATTCATGATTTTTTTTAACATTTATATTTTGGTCCCCTACATAATAACTGCAGTTAAGACTTTTATATGGATCTGGACTTACTCCACCTGATCTTAAACAAAAAGCATGTTTTAAATTTGGATGTTTAAGTATATTTGACTTAATAAATTCCATTATCCTAAAAACCTAGAAATGGAGACAAGTTTTCTGACCGTATAATTAAAACTTTAAATGCTTGCCCCATAAAAGAAGAAGAAATAAGTCTTTCAAAATCTGAAATTAACTGTCTTTTTTCTATTGGTGATTTATTTATAGACAAATTTTCAAACCTTTCTTTAATACCCAGATTTAGCAAAAATTTTTTTTGAGTTATTGGTCCTTGGTAAACAAGGCCTTTAGGGATTTTATTAATTATATCAGTGAAATTTACCCAACTTGACAAATCTGTAAAACCTAGATTTTCAAATATTGGAGATTTTTTATTATCTAATACACCTTGAATGGTATTTCTTTCTTTAAATTTCTTATCTACTTGGCCATAGTCAACAATGATAATAGCTCCTGAATTTTTTAGAATAATTTTGCAAATTTTCTCAATATAAAATTTTGCTGTAAGTCCATCTTCTAAAATTTTNCCATTTGGTTTTGGATCGGTATTAGGTTGTGATTTAATTTGTTCACCAACTTCAAAGTAAAAATTATTGTNTTTANAGTTAATATTTCTTTGGTGCCATCTACCATTTTGTGAAACATATTGATCTATTGGTAGAGCATCAAAAAACTCATTTGCAATAAAGTATGTTGGTAATTCATTAATTTCATTTATATTTTTAATCCATGAACAATTATTAATTTTCAGTTTATTTTTTTGAATTTGTTTTAAAATATCACTTTTCTCATAAAGTATTGGATTTAAATAATAATTACTTTTTTTTAGTTTTTTAATAGTGCTTAAAATATCTGATATAAGAGTGCCTTTACCAGGTCCTAGATCTACTATATTTGCTTTAAAAAAATTTGACTTGATTTGATTGTCAATAATATTAGCAGCAATTAACTCTCCAAATACTTGTGAGACTTCTGGGGCAGTTATAAAATCCCCATTTTTACCAATTACATTGCTATTGGAATAGTAGCCAAACTGTTTATCGTGTAAACACATTTCCATGAAACTTGATAAATTGATCGGTCCATTATTTTTGATATGAGAAATAATTTTAGTTTTTAAGTTAGCATCTAAAACTTTCATATTATTTTTGGTTTTCTAAAAGAATTTACTATTATAACAATGCCGATTATTAACATTATAAAACATAGCATTTGTCCCAGTGTTAAATTCAAATATAAAAAACCTAATTGAGGGTCAGGCTCTCTATAAAATTCAATAAAAAATCTAAAAAAACCATATAGGAAAATAAAAATTCCAGTAATTAAGCCGATTTGGTTTTTTATTTTAGTAAAGTGAAACAAAATATTGAGTATTATAAATAAGATTAATCCTTCAAAAAGAGCTTCATACAATTGTGATGGATGCCTTGGAAAAGGCCCGCCATTAGGGAAAATAATGCCTATTGGATTATCGGTTACTCTGCCATAGAGTTCACCATTTATAAAATTAGCAATGCGGCCTAAAAAAAATCCAAATGGAACCACTAATGATGAAATATCAGTGATAATGAAAAAATTAACTTTAAATCTTTTACTTGTAAAAAACTGAGCAACAACAACACCTATTAAGCCACCATGAAATGACATTCCCCCTTGCCAAATATATAAAATCTCTAATAAATTTTCTGAGTAATAGTTGAAATTATAAAATATAACATAACCCAAACGACCACCTATTATAACGCCTAAAATTGCATTATTGAAAAAATAATCTATTACTTCTTCTTTTAATAAATAATTTACCTTTGAAATGTATAAAGCATATCTCCACGCAAAAAGTAATCCAACTATATATGATAGTGCATACCAGGTAATTTTTATTGGTCCAAAATTAACTGCGACTGGGTCAAAGTTAAAATTTGTTAATTGAAGATAAATGTCTATAATAAAATCCATTAGTTTTAAAGATGATTTTCAAATTGAAATATCATATTATTTTATTATTTAAAATATAATGTTCTTAAACTAATTTTTAAAAATAACATGAAAGAATTAAATGATAAAATCAAAATTTTTAAGTGACTTTTCTAATATTGCTCAAGGAGCCTTTTCAACTGTTAANGCTATCANAGAAGAATTAGATGTTATGGTTAGAAGTANGATAGAGAGAGTATTAACTTCTAAGGGCCTTGTTACAAAAGAAGAAAATGATGTAATTATTGCAAGAATAAATCTATTAGATAAAAAGATAGATGGTTTAGAAGCTATAATCACTAAACATGTTGAAGAACTTAAAAAAAAAGAAAAAAATAAAAGNACTAAAGGTAAATAGACTTAATGAAAATTTGTCTAATAGGTTGTGGCAAAATGGGATCATCTCTTTTAGAAGGGTGGTCATCTCTTAAAGTAATAAAGCATATTACGATTATAGAACCAAATTTAGATGAAATTCCTAGTAAACTTTTAAATNTTAAAAGTTTTAATTTTTATAAAANGATTGAAGANGCTGAAAATTTTTCTTTCGATATGACAATTCTTGCTGTCAAACCTCAAGTAATGGAGGTTGTATTGAAGCAAATATCAAACTTAAACTTTATAAGTGATTCTTGGCTTTCTATTGCNGCAGGTTTAACAGTAAAATTTTTTGAGAATGTTCTAGGAAATAATCAGCAAATAATAAGAACCATTCCGAATACCCCTGCTTCAATAAAAAAAGGGGTTACAGCAATTTATTTTAATACAAATTGTATTAATAAAACAATAAATCAATCTATTCTACTTATGAAAGCAGTTGGTGAAGCTGTTAGAGTGGATGATGAGCATTTGATGGATGCATATACGGCAGTTTCAGGTTCTGGTCCTGCTTATATATTTTATTTTGTTGAAGCAATAATTAGTGCTGCAAAGGAAATGGGGATTAATGAAAAAAATGCNAGAATTCTTGCAGAAAAGACATTAATTGGTTCAGCTTATTTATTAGAAAATTCTCAAGCAAGAGCCCAAGATTTGAGAAAAGCAGTTACAAGTCCAAAAGGCACCACCGAAGCTGGATTAAATGTTTTAATGAAAAAAGATGNATTTTTTAATCTTACAAGCAGAGCTATACAAAAAGCTCAAAANAGGGGAAGAGAATTAGGCAAGTCTTGATCTTTAACTTATAGAATGTTTGAAAACCAAAACAAATATCAAGATTACTTATCATTAGCNCTATTAGAATTGCTTAATGAAAATANATTTTATGATATCAAANCTGAAANAATAATTAAAAAAAGTCAAATCAAGATACCAGATGACTTTNTCTGGTTGGCTGATAATAAGATTAAACTTTTAAAATATTATTTCCAATCATCTAATAATAAAATATTAAGTGAAGCTGTATTAGATTTTAATGAGGACGATAGTGCTACTGTTAANGATAAGCTTACTGATATTATTATAAGAAGTTTTGAGTTTCATCAAAAATTTAGATTATCTTTAGCGAATATATATAAACTCAAATTTCTTAATTTTAAAATATTTGAATTATTTTTGTTTTTTATAGAAGATTTATCTTCAAAGTCACTTAATATTTCTAATGGCCTACAACATAATTATAAAGATGAATTAGTTTTACTTGGTTTGATTTCTACTTACAGCCTAATTTTCGATAAATGGATTTCATCTAATGATGAAGATTTTTCTACAATTATGAAAGTTGCGGATGAGTATTTAAACAATGCTGAAGAAGTAGGCTTAAATTTTAGAGTTATTTGAAATGAAAATAAATGCTGAAGATTTTTTCAAAGTTGATATTAGAAAAGGTAAAGTTGTTGAATCTCACTTATTTAAAGAAGCTAGAAAGCCAGCTTATAAGCTTTGGATTGATTTTGGTGATGAAATTGGGATAAAAAAATCGTCTGCTCAAATTACTGACTTATATAAACCCGAGGATCTCATAGGTAAATCTGTGCTAGCTGTTGTAAATTTGCAACCAAGACAAATTGGTCCATTTATATCAGAGGTATTAGTTCTTGGTCTTAAAAATAATGAAAATTCAATTGTATTAATATCTCCAGAATTTGATGTTCCAAATGGTTCTAAGTTAATTTGATTACTGAGGTAAAGATAATTTAACTCTCAAACCTCCTAATGGAGAAGATAAAAGTTCTAACTTCCCTCCATGTGATAATATTATATTATTAGCGATTGATAATCCAAGACCAGTTCCACCTGTATTTTTATTTCTTGATGTTTCTAATCTATAAAATGGCCGAAGGGCATTTTCTCTATCTTGTTTGTTAATTCCTGGTCCATCATCGTCAATAAAAATAACTAATGAGTCTTCAGTTTTCTTAATATTTATCTCTATATTTTTTGAGTAGCGTTTTGAATTTTCAATTATATTCAAAATAGACCTTTTAAAAGATTGCTTACGTAAATTAAATTCTATTTTTGTATCAGGGATAAAAAGTTTAATATTAAATTTTGAACTTANATGATTTTTTATTAATTCTTTAAAAAAAATGCTTAAATTTAATTTTGAAAAATTTTCTGTAACATTGTCTTTAGCAAACGAAAGATAATCATTTATCANAATTTCCATTTCTTCTATATCTTTACTCATAGAAGTAATTTCAGAATTACTAGGCAACATCGCTAATTGCAGTTTAAGTCTGGTTAGAGGAGTTCTGAGATCATGACTAACCCCAGCTAACATCTCAGTTCTCTCATTCATTTGATTTCTTATCCTCGAAGCCATTGAAATAACTGATCTTGTTGCTAGNCGCACCTCATTNGCTCCAGTAATAGGGATATTATTAATTTGTTTTCCAATGCCTAAATTATAAGCTGTTCTAGCAAGTCTTTTAATTGGTCTTACTTGTGCACTTACAAATAACAATGTTAAAGCAAAGAGAAAAAGGGAAGATCCAATAGACCAAGATACAAAAATCCAGCTTGTAGAACTGAAAACCCTTTTCTTGTTGAATTTAAAAACTAAGACACCTTTTTCTATTTGAACTTCAATTGTAATGTAGTCTTCGTCAGAGATAAAATCAGATTTAAACGGGAGTGAAACGGTCTGATCCATTGATTTTTTAAATGCTTTCTCAGCATAAGTATTAGTTGAAAAGAGAAATTCAGGTATTTTTTTTTCTTCTACCCAAGATATATTTAAATTTAACTTTTGTGAAAGGCTGATTAATTTTGAATTTACTGGATTATTGACATCTTCAATTTGAGAGATAATTGCAGATAAATCAGCCACTAAATTTTGAGCCATATGTCTAGTAACTGTATTCCAGTGACGCACATAAAAAACAGTAACAGTTAGCAATTGAACAATAAGCAAAGGCANAAGGATTATTATAATAAGCCTATTAAATAATGTTCTAGGAAAAAAATTTCTAATTCTCATTTTAATTGTTTAAAGCCCTGCCACGTATTTGCCACCCCTTACCNCTTGCATTTAAAATATATTGCGGATTTTTAGGATTATCTTCAATTTTCTTTCTTAATCTAGTTATGCCGACATCTATATTTCTGCTACTTGAATTAATTTTTAATGATTTGCTAAGTTCTGATCTATTCAGATATGAACCTAAATTATTTGAAAAAATTGATAAGAGCTCATTCTCTAAAGTTGTTGTATGGATATATTTTCCTTTCTTAGTAAGTCTTTTTAATAAGTTGTCCCATTTATAATCACCAAATTCTAAAAATTTTATATTTTGTTTTTTAGATATTGTAGTTCTCTTAAGAATATTATTTATTCTAAGCAGTAATTCTTCAGGTTCAAAGGGTTTGGTTAAATAATCATCAGCGCCACTTTTTAAACCTTTTATTTTGTCTGTAATTTGATCTAAAGCAGTTAATAATAAAACAGGTGTTTTTATATTATTATCCTTTTCAAGCAAGAAATCTATACCTGTTTTACCTGGCATCATTACGTCTAAAATTATTATATCGAAGGAAAATTCTTGTAATAAAATATTAGCTTTTTCAATATTTGGACACGTACTTACTTTAAATTTATTTTTAGATAAATATTGTTTCAATAATAGCCTTAATCTATCGTCGTCATCTATAACAAGAATATGCATTTGGTATTTCTTTTTTCCGAATGTTTGTGTTATTTATTTATGCACAAATTATGAGTTATTTCTAGATACGTGAAAATAAAATATAATTGTTTTTATGTTCTTAATAAATTTGCAATGAAATGAATGTGATGGAGTTTAATTATGAGTATCATACCTTTTGACGATAGAGATGGTTATATTTGGTTAAATGGTGAAATGATGCCTTGGCGTGAGTGTAAAACACATGTAATATCTCACGGACTACACTATGCAAGCTTAGTTTTTGAGGGCGAGCGAGCATATAATGGAAAAATTTTTAAGTCTAAAGATCATACTAATAGGCTTTTTAATTCAGCTAAAATATTAGATTTCGAAATTCCTTGGTCTTTGGAAAAAATTGAAGATACTAAATTGGAATTACTGGAAACCATGAAGCTTTCAAATTCATATGTAAGAGCATTTGCTTGGAGAGGCTCCGAAATGATTGCTGTCTCTGCACAGCATACAAAAATACATACTGCTATTGCTGTTTGGGAATGGCCTTCGTATTTTGATCCAGAAACTAAAATGAAAGGTATAAAATTAGATATTTCTAATTGGAGAAGGCCACCAGCAAATTGCGCACCAGTGCATGCAAAAGCAGCAGGTCTTTATATGATTTGTACATTAGCCAAGCATGAAGCTGAAAAGAAAGGTTTCGATGACACTTTAATGCTCAGTCATGATGGCCTAATTGCTGAAGCTACAGGTGCTAATATTTTTTTTAGAATGTCCGATGGAAATATCCATACCCCTTTGCCAAAAACTTTTCTAAACGGAATTACAAGAACAACAATTATTGATTTGTTGAAAGCTAAAGATTTAGAAGTTATTGAAAGAGACATAGAACTAGAAGAATTAAAAAATGTTACAGAATGCTTTTTAACGGGAACAGCAGCAGAAGTTACGCCTGTTGGTAAAATAGCAGAATTTGAGTTCAAGCCAGGAAATTTATGTAAGGAAATATTAGGGTCCTACAGTGAACTTGTAAGAGCTTAACTTATTCACTCCATTTTTTAGCAGCTAATTCGTCATCTAGTTTTGAATCAACCCAAATTTTTTTATTTTTTAAATTTTCAGATTTCCAAAAAGGCGCACTAGTTTTAAGGTAATCCATCATGAATGCAGTAGATTCAAAAGCTGCTTTTCGGTGAAGTGATGCTGATGCTGCTAAAACTATTTGGTCACCAGTATCTAAATTTCCAAATCTATGGATTATTAATGTCCCTAGTAATGGCCACCTTTTATATGCTTTTTCCGATATTTCATAAAGTTTATTTTCTGTCATTCCTTCATAGTGTTCAATTGTAAGAGAAGTTATTTTTTCATTATTTGAAAAGTCCCTTACGTAACCCACAAATGAATTAATTGCGCCAGGTATTTCTTTGCAACTTTCTTTTAGAAATTGAATTTCTTTTTGCGCATCAAAATCTTCATTTTGAACTTTTACAATCAAATTAACCACCTGTTACTGGTGGGAAAAAAGCGATCTCGTCTTGGTCTTGAATTTTTGTATTGAAGTTTGCAAATTCTTTATTTACTGCAACCTTAATCGATTTCATATTTTGAAAAGCAATTGAATGTTTTTCTGATGATTTTTTTAAAAATTCAACGAGTTCATTAACATCACCGATTTTTTCAGAGATTTTAATTTCTTCTGAATCTATTCCAATTTTTTCTCTTAACCAAGAAAAGTACAATATTTTCATATTAGAGCCTCTTTAAATGGTATAAAATTTACAATGTCACCTTTTTTAATAATATCAGTATTCTCATCAACTTCAATCAAACCATGGGCACCTGATAAAGAAGTTAAAACACCTGCACCTGGTTTTCCATTAATTTCAGCAAATATTGAGTGATTGCTAAATATTAACTTACCCCTCAAAAATTCCTTTCTTCCAAATTTGCATTTTTGATTAAAATTTGAAATAGCTTGAACTTTTAAAATTTCATTTACTGNAGCTGACATTCTCTTTAATATACCACATTCAACAAGTAATTTAAAACAAACTTGTGCAGCTACTGGATTGCCAGGCAAGCAGAAAATTGGAATATCTTCAATAGTTGCAAACCCCATTGGTCTTCCTGGCTTTATTGAAATACGCCAAAAATGGATTTTACCATTAAGCTCATTAACAANTGATCTAATATGATCTTCTTCCCCTTCAGAAGCCCCACCAGAAAAAATTATTAAGTCTCTTGACTCCAAAAGTCTNGAAAGTGTTGTTCTTAATGATTTAGGATTATCTTTAACAATTTTATTTAAATAAGGTTGATTACCTGTNNTCAAACAAAGATCAAANATCATTGGGCCNTTNGAATCATAAACTAAGCCACTTTTTAAACTTTTNNCTGCAGAAATAATTTCATTACCAGTAGATACAATTCCTATTCTTAACTTTTTATTTACTTTTAATTTTTCAAAACCTAAAGATGTCGCTAGACCNAAATCTGTAGAGTCTAGAAATTTACCCNTTTTAATCACTAATTGATTTTTTTTTAAGTTTTCTCCTAGAGGACGTAAATTTATTCCTTTTCTAATATTTGATGGAATTTCCACAATTCCATTTTTTTCACTACAATCTTCTTGCATTACAATTGTATCAACTGGTTCTGGTACTGCTGCACCAGTAAAAATCCTTACAGCATTTTTTGGATCTACTCTGAATTTTTTTTGAAGACCAGCTTTTATAACATCAGAAATTTTGAACTTTGATCCATTTTTATTATTATAATTTTTGTAATTAAAACCGTATCCATCTACGGCTGAATTATTTGTTTGAGGAAGGTTTATATTTGAAATAATATTACTTAACAAAACCCTAGAGTTACATCTATTAATTTTAAGATATTCTTCATTAATTTTTGGTTTTACTTTATTTATAATTAGCTTTCTNGCTTNATCAAATGNTGTTCCANTAACTTTAATTTTATTTTGTAANTNACCCTTTTNTAAATCAAAATAATTTATAATANAATCGGCTATTAATTTTGGCTTGTTTAAATCCAAAATCTTTTTTTCTNATTTNATTAATTCTTTGTTTTCAATATTGTCAGTTGCGATAGCAAAGATATTTTTATCATATAGTGAAATTATTTCCCTATTTTCATTCTCTCTCCATACTTCAATTTTAGGAATTTTCTCTTTTTTAAAACCTTCTACTAAAATAATATCTTTATTTTTTTGTAAAGATATAAGTTCGCTTAAATTGGTATCTTGATCATTATCATGCTCAATGATGTGCGCTATTCTTTTTGAAGATGATACAATAATTTCCTGAGATCCAGCCTCGCGATGTTTCCAACTATCTTTACCTGGTTTATCTATATCGAAGTTATGATGAGCATGCTTTATTGTTCCTAAAGAGTAACCTTTTTTTCTAAACACTTTTATTAAAGACAATGCAAGTGTCGTTTTCCCTGAGTTTGAAAACCCAGCTAAGCCAAATATACATTTATGAGACATATTTGAAAAAGAATTCATAGAATATTTTTATTTAAAGATATTCTCACATATTGATAAGCAGTAAATAAAGATAAAATTGCTGATACCCATAAAAATGTGAGCCCAATAAATTGAAAATTTAGCTCTAATATACCTGATGGTATTAATAGGATTATTGCTATAAATTGAGTGAAGGTTTTAACTTTTGCTAAAAAAGAAACAGTTAAAGAATTTCCACGTGCATATTCTCTTAATCCTGAAATAAAAATTTCTCTTATTATAATGAGAGTAGCGGCGAGGATGTTTATTTCTTGTATAATATTATTTGAAACCAAACTTAATAGTGCACAAGTTACTAATAATTTATCTGCAATAGGATCTAAAATTTTTCCTAATTTAGATGACTGGTTAAATGATCTTGCAAGATAACCATCCAAAAAATCTGTAAGNGATGAAATGATAAATATCGCTAATCCNGCCAAGACCATTTTAAATTCAGTTGACATTAAAATAACAACTAAAATTGGTGCTGAAATAATTCTAAAAAAAGTTAATATATTAGGTAACATTTATTTATTTGTTTGTGAAATAGTCATAAATTTTTCTCGCAGCATTATTTGAAATACCATTAACTTTTTTTAAATCCTCTATGCTTGCTCTAGATACTTCTCTCGCTGAGCCAAAATATTTCAAAAGTGCCATTTTTCTTACTTTACCAATTCCATCAATTTCATTAATTGGATTGTAAGAAATTGATTGTTTCCTTCTTATTCTGTGTGAGGTGATTGCGAATCTATGTGCTTCATCTCTTAATTTTTGTAGAAAAAACATTATCGAACTATTTTTTTCTAAAGTAAAACTTTTTTGACCTANCAAATGAAATTTTTCTTCACCTGCATTTCTTTCTTTGCCTTTAGAGACAGCACAAATCTTTATCTTATCTAATTTAAAATTTGTAAGGATTTCTGATACTGTATTTAAATGTCCTCTACCTCCATCAACTAGAATTAGATCTGGTAATGGATTATTATTTTTTGCATTATCAAAATTTTTAAACCTTCTTGAAAACACCTCTTGCATCATTCCAAAATCATTGCCCCCGGAAATATTTTCATTAATCGTTAAATTATATTTTCTATATGAGCTTTTATCAAAACCATCTTTATTAAAAACAACCATAGCTCCCACAGCAAATTTTCCTTGAATATGAGAATTATCATAGATCTCAATACGATATATATCTTTATTCAAATTAAAAATTTTCTTTAATTCGGCTAAGTTATTGAAGATTTTTTCGTTATCAGAAATTTTTCTATTTAAAGAAGTTTTAGCATTTGTCATGGAAATATTAACCAATTTCTTTTTTATGCCTTTTTTTGGAGAATGTATTCGTATTTGATGATTTGATAATAATGATAATGCTTCAATTAAAAGCGATTTGTCTTTTGGTTCATGAGACACAATAATTTCTTTTGGTGGAATTTTATTTTCATAAAATTGGCCTAAAAATTCTAACATAATTTCATTAATTTTTACCTCTAAAGGGTGTGAAAGAAAAAAATTATGATCTCCAAAATTTGAACCATTCCTCATAAATGAAATATTTATAGATGTTTTATTTAACTTTCTGTAAACAGCAATAATATCAACATTTCCAATCTCATTTATATTCACGCTTTGAAATGACTGAATGCTTGTTAAAGCACGGATTTTATTTCTCCAAACGGCAGCATTTTCGAAATCTAAATTAGATGAATATTCTTGCATTTTTTCTGCAAAAATCTCTTTGATTTTATCAGAATCTCCATTTAGAAAGTTTTTGGCTTGATCAACCTGTATTTGATAATCTTCCCTTGAAACTAAGCCAACACAAGGTGCTGTACATCTTTTTATTTGATACTGAAGACAAGGCTTTGTAGTTAATTTAAAAACGTTGTCAGTACAATTTCTTAATAGAAAACCTTTTTGTAGAGCATCCAATGATCTATTTACAGAACCAGCAGATGAAAATGGGCCAAAATAATATCCCTTTTGGGACTTTCTTCCTCTGTGTTTTTTTATCTGGGGAAAATCATGATTGGAAGTGAGAAGTATGCTTGGAAAAGATTTATCATCTTTTAACAGGATATTAAATTTTGGCTTATTGGCTTTAATAACATTTGATTCCAATAACAGAGCTTCAGCTTCTGTANTAGTAATTGATAACTCTACCTTTCTAACNAAAGAAATCATATTTAAAATTCTTTGAGATTGATTATTTAATTTTGAGTATGAGCTTACTCTTTTTTTTAAATTTTTAGCTTTCCCAACATAAAGTACTTCACCATTTTCATCTATCATTTTATATATACCTGGAGATACCGGTATAGACTTAATTTCTTTTTTGATTACATTAAGTCCAAATTTGTATTTATTCACTATTTCAGACATATTTCAGTTAATAGAATATTTCTTTTAAGCAGTAACAAATTATCTAAGTTTATTTAATAAAATATCTAAAACTCAAGCATATTCAACAGGTAGGTAGTTTATTAACTGTTTTTGTGGATAAGTTTGTGGATAAAAGTACGCAACTTAAAGTATACCAATAAGTTGGATAGAAAATATACAAAAAACTAGTAAATTTTATTTTTAAAAAAATATTTAATAAAAACAGTTATATAGANTNAAATATAAGTAAATATTCTATTTTAAATTTTAAATCACCCAAAAAAAAAATATAGAAAAATCTTAAAAAATTTAATTGTGTATATATTTTTTAAAATTCAAACTTATGAAAAGTTCATAAATATATATATACCATAGAAAATAAGCAGCACGGGGCNAAAAATTCTGTCAATTTTTTTGAAATAAAATAAATATCCACCAAGGATTATTGTTAAAAATAACATTACTGGCAAATCATATGAAATAAATGATTGTGGCGTTTTTAAAAGCCCTGGATATGAAGCTATTGAGGCTGCACCTAATATGCCTAAACTATTAAATAAGTTAGATCCTAAAACATTTCCGATAGCAATGTCTGCATGTCCTTTTCGTGCAGCGGCAATTGAGGCTGAAATTTCAGGTAATGAAGTTCCTAAAGCTACAATTGTCACGCCTATTAAAGACTCTTCAACGCCAAAATTTATTGAAACTTTAATTGCACTAGAAATCAGTAACTCAGATGAAATAAGAACTATTAATATTCCTGAAATGGTTAAAAATAAACCGACCAATGTAGGTGGAAATTTAGATTTTTTTAAATCATTTTCTACTAAATTATGGTCACTATTTTTTTCTGTATTATAAGCCATTAGAAATAAAATAATAANAAGAAAAACTATCAAGAAAACTCCTAGTAGGGTGTAAATACCNTTAAAGAAAATTGCAATTACAAAAATTAATGANGTTGAACTAACCATCCAAAAAACATCTATCCTTAGTGATTTAGAATTATCTTGTAAATTTAAAAACAAAGCTGCACCACCTAAAACGAGGAGCAAATTTGCTATATTACTACCTACAACATTACCCCAAGCTAAATCAGGTGAATTTTTTAACACTGCATTTACGGAAACCACTAATTCAGGTGCTGATGTGCCTAATGCTACTATTGTAACTGCAATTAAGTGAGCTGGTAAATTTAAAGAGTTAGCTGTTTTAATTGTNCCCTTTACGAGTGTNTTACCACCATAAAANAGACCTAAAAGTCCTAAAATNCCCAAAGAGTAAGTTAAAATTCCACTCATTTAAGTTTAAGTCCAAGATGTTTATGTTCTAATTTTCTTATTGTATCTCTTAATTTTGCAGCTTCTTCAAATTCAAGATTAGCAGCTGCATCTTTCATTTTTATTTCTAAATCTTTTATCATTTCTTCAGGTGAAGACTTATTTTTAATATTAGAAACTAGTTTATCATTAGTATTGTTACTTTCATTAAATTCAATAATATTAGAAATNTTTTTTATAATACTTTCTGGTTTTATGTTATTTTCCANATTATATTTTTCTTGTTTTTCTCTTCTACGTTTTGTNTCATTGAGAGCNTAATCTAAACTTCCAGTTATTATATCTGCATAAAGTATTACCCTGCCATTGACATTTCTTGCAGCCCTGCCAATTGTTTGCACTAGGGATGTCTTNGATCTTAAGAAGCCCTCCTTATCTGCATCTAGAATAGCTACTAAACCACATTCGGGAATATCAAGTCCTTCCCTAAGAAGGTTTATACCAATTAAAATGTCAAAAACACCTAATCTGAGATCTCTTATAATTTCTATTCTTTCCAAAGTATCAATGTCTGAATGTAAATACCTAACTTTTAACCCTGCTTCATTCATAAACTCCGTAAGTGATTCAGCCATTTTTTTTGTAAGTGTAGTTATCAAGACCCTTTGGTTTTGTTCTGTTACAACTCTGCATTCAGCAATTATATCATCAACCTGATTTTTAGTTCCTCTAACAATTGTTTCTGGATCAATTAGCCCAGTTGGTCTGATTAATTGCTCAGTAAAAACTCCTTGAGTTTTTTCAAGTTCCCAATTACCTGGCGTAGCTGAAACATAAATAGTTTGCGGCCGAAATAACTCCCATTCTTGGAATTTTAATGGCCTATTGTCTAAGCATGAAGGTAGTCTAAAGCCATAGTCTGATAAAGTTTTTTTTCTAGAGGCATCTCCTTTATACATAGCTCCTAGCTGAGGAATTGTAACGTGACTTTCATCTACAATTAATAAAGAATTTTCAGGTAGATATTCAAATAATGTTGGTGGAGGTTCGCCTGGATTTCGTGAAGAAAGATATCTAGAATAATTTTCAATTCCAGTACAACTGCCTGTTGCCTCCATCATCTCAACATCAAAATTTGTTCTTTGTTCAAGCCTTTGAGCTTCTAATATTTTATTATTTGAGTAGAATTCATTGAGTCTAATTTTAAGATCTTTCTTAATTTCTTTTATTGCATTTCTTAAAGTTGGTTTTGGAGTAACATAATGAGAATTTGCAAAAATTTTAATTCTATCTAATTCTCGAATTTTTTCGCCTGTTAAAGGGTCAAATTCAAAGATTAATTCAACATCGTCTCCAAAAAAAGAAATCTTCCAAGCAGTATCTTCAAGATGTGAAGGAAAAATTTCTAAAACATCTCCTCTTTTTCTAAAAGTGCCCCTTTTAAAGTTAATGTCATTCCTTTTATATTGAAGTTCAACCAATCTATTTATAATACTTTGTTGATTTAACTCTTTATTAACTTCAATAACTAAAGTCATTTCACTATAAGTTTCAAGGGAACCAATGCCATAAATACAACTTACTGACGCTACAATAATTACATCTTCTCTCATTAGGAGCGATCTAGTTGCACTATGGCGCATTCTGTCAATTTGCTCATTAATGCTTGCGTCCTTCTCAATATATGTATCAGAGCGTGGAACATATGCTTCAGGTTGATAATAGTCATAATAGGAGACAAAATATTCTACTGCATTTTCAGGAAATAATTCCTTCATTTCGCCATACAATTGAGCTGCTAGAGTTTTATTGGGAGCTAAAATTAAAGTTGGTCTTGAAAAATGTTTAATAACATTTCCCATAGTAAAAGTTTTGCCGGAACCTGTAACTCCAAGAAGAACCTGGTCTCTTTCATTATTAACAAGCCCATCTACTAATTCGTCAATTGCTTGAGGTTGATCACCTGATGGTTTGTAATTGGATAAGAGTTTGAAATTATTTTTATGTATATTACTAATTTCATTCATAATGGATAAATACTAAAAGTTGCCTTCAAAAAGTTTAACTTATATGAATATAATCATNTATAAGTTTTTAACAATAAAACTGAGTCATGGGGTCTTAATATGAATTTTTTAGCAAAAAGAGTTTTGAATATAAAACCATCTCCAACCATAGCTGCTACAGCAAAGGCTGCTGAACTAAAAGCTTCTGGATTAGATGTGATAGGCTTAGGAGCTGGTGAGCCTGATTTTGACACACCATTGCACATAAAAAACGCTGCTATAAATGCAATTAATTCTGGAAAAACAAAATATACTTCGGTTGATGGAATAAATGAATTAAAAAGTGAAATTATTAATAAATTTAAAAAAGATAATAATATTGATTATAATCTAAAAGAAATTTCTGTTGGCACTGGTGGTAAGCAAATACTTTACAATGCTCTAATGGCAACAATTAATAAAAATGATGAAGTAATTATTCCAGCACCTTTTTGGGTTTCATATCCAGACATGGTTGTACTAGCTGATGGTATTCCTGTAATAGCTAAGTGTGAAGAAAGTGATAACTTTAAAATCACACCTAAAATTTTAGAGAGGAATATTTCAGATAAAACAAAATGGCTAATATTAAACAGCCCATCAAATCCAACCGGTATAGGTTATGAAGAAAATGAGCTCTTTGAAATTTCAAGAACTTTAGAAAAGTATCCTAATATTTTAATAATGGTAGATGATATGTACGAATACCTTACTTATGACGGATTTGATTTTAAGACACTTGTTGAGGTCAATAAAAATTTAAAAGATAGAGTGTTGACCTGTAATGGAGTTTCAAAGTCATTTTGTATGACAGGGTGGAGAATTGGTTATGCTGGTGGGCCAGAATGGTTAATTAAGGCTATGGCAAAAATTCAATCTCAATCTACATCAAATCCTAATTCCATAGCTCAATGGGCATCAACTGAGGCTTTGTCAGGTGACATGACATTTTTGAAAAGTAATTTAGAGTCATTTAAAAATAGAAGGGATCTAGTTGTTCGTGGTTTAAACAATATTAAAGGTCTATCTTGTAAAAATCCCAACGGTGCATTTTATGTTTTCCCAAATTGCAGAGGTGTATTAGGTAAAAAAACACCAAAAGGCAAAATAATAAATTCAGATCAAGAATATTGTGACTATCTTTTAGAGGAGGGGCTTGTTGCTGCNGTACCTGGTGTCGCATTTGGACTTTCTCCCTATTTTAGAATTTCATATGCTACTTCTGATGAAAATTTAAAAAAAGCAATTCAAAGAATTGAAAAAGTTACAAATGAGCTTAACTAAAAATNACAATGAAGTTTCTTTATAAAAATATTAATCAAAAAGAAAGCTCTATTACACCAGAGAAATATTTTTATAACAAAAGGAAATTTTTAAAAATTTTTGGAGTAGTGGGATTATCTACAATACTNTCTTCTAAGATCTCATTNTCTTTCGCAAATCAAATTTTAAATGTCAAAAAAAATATANATTTTATTAATAAGAGACCACTTACAGATGAAAAATATGCAACNACTTACAATAATTACTATGAATTTGGTTCATCAAAGAATATTTGGAGGTCGGCTCAAAAATTAANAACTGATCCATGGAAGATTACTATNGATGGCCTGGTTGAAAAAAAAATTGAAATAGACTTTAGAGATTTACTTGAAAAATTAGGACAAATTGAAGAAAGGATATATAGATTTAGATGTGTTGAAGCTTGGGCCATGACTTTACCATGGTCAGGATTTCAATTTTCAAAACTCATCGATTTTGTAAAGCCGCTCAATAATGCAAAATTTGTTAAATTTGAAACATTTTTGGATAAAAATATTGCAAGAGGTCAAAAGCAAAATTGGTATCCTTGGCCATATACTGAGGGTTTAACAATTGAGGAAGCAAATAATCCACTATCATTTATTGCTACTGGTATCTATGGTAAAGAATTACCAAAACAAAATGGTGCGCCATTAAGGATAGTTTTACCATGGAAATATGGATTTAAATCGATTAAATCAATTAAACGAATTTCTTTTACAGACAAACAACCACTAAGTTTTTGGGAGCAGCTCCAACCATTAGAATACGGCTTTTACGCAAANGTNAATCCAAAATATAATCATCCTCGTTGGAGCCAGGAAACAGAAAAANTNATTGGTGAAGAAGTAAAAGTTGTACCTACACAAATTTTTAATGGATACGGAAGTTATGTTGAGAACCTTTATCCAAAAAATGATAGGAAATACTTTTATTAATTTATTTAATTCTTTTTTTAATTAATTTACTAATTCTTTCGGCTTCATTCATAGATTGAACCTTATTAAAAAATAAATTTGAACTTTTAATAAAATCAGAGTATTTAATNTTACCTTTTGATAGTAAGTTTTTAACATATATTTTTTTTCTTTTGACTGGTTTAAATAAATCCAAAACAAAAACTTCTTTGCCAGATCCAATGGCCTCTGACAATAANTTAATNGANTCTGTAGTTGCTATNACAAACTTTGNATTATAGATAATTCCTGGATAAGGGTTTTCATTATTTTTTTTTGCTGCNATAATAATATTTTCAGGCTTTTTTTCCTTAAAATATTTTAATAAAGTTTCCGGTGTTCTTCTTGAAGGGCACAAAACTATTTTACTATTAAATATTTTTTGAATTCTTTTAATTTCACTAATAAATTTATTTTCATATTCAGCAGTTAATTTCTGTGTTCTAGTATTGCCACCAATTAGAACAACTACATGTTCTTTCAATTCTTTTAAATNTCTTATACTTAATTTATCATAAGCAATTTTTATATTTTTCTTGTCAACTGAATGAAGACTACCCTCANTGACTATAATATTTTTACCAGTCAAATTGTCATGCTCTGGAACCACNAGCAANTCAAAATATACTGATGCTATATTGGGGTTTTGAATATGAATTGTGAAAATTTTTTTATTATTTTTTCTATAAATTCTTTTTAGCCCTATACTAATACCCGCCATTCTCCTTCCACAAGTTATCAATATTGTATACTTCTTGATTTTAAAGATTTTATCATTATTTGATAATGGAA
>FUFK010039397.1_pt1 | contig 22533 bp, 16 predicted proteins | sample 1021851 | NCBI WGS metagenome assembly FUFK01 (sample SAMEA51879418, study PRJEB19060) | metagenome
ATTTTCAAATTTTTCTCTTTTTAGAAAAAATATTTTANTTCAAATCTAGTATGTGAAAAATCTTTCATTTTATTAAATGAATATAATTCTTTATCTGGATGTNAATTACTACTGTTTACTGTAGTCACACCAAAAAGCCCATAAAGGTTTTGCATGATAGAGTATTCTAGCTTGAGTTCCGTTAATGAACCCGCAACTCCAGATACACCGGAATATTCGGCAATATCCATCATAGATGTAAGAGAAAGATTTAGTCTATTGTTGTAAAACTTTCTATCNATTACAATAAAGACAGCACTTTTGGTTAGAATTGCTATTGGGACTCCCATGCCTGGAGTAAAAAAGTTAGATGGAGTCATATTCTCAGGGTCTATCTGAAGATTAGGAATATTTATTTCTTGATCAACAGGTAGACTTTTCGAGCTATAGCTAAGGGTGTCATGGGTAAAATATTGAGCAGATAGATTAATATTAAAAGGTAGTTCTGTTTCTATTTGTAGGGTGGCTTGCTGGTAGACCGATTTTTCATGGAGAGGATATGAGAAATGGAGAGAATCATAAAATGTAGCGTTGAATGAACTTGGTCGGCCGATTGTTTTATTTTTGTCTTCAGTAGAAAAATAACCAACGTCAAACCTTAGAGTAAACCAATCGCTAAGTATTACACCTCCAAGACCCAAAACATTNGTCTTTCTATATCCATAAACAATATCAACATAGGGGAAAGATATATCGCTACCTCTGCCATAGACATTTACTCCCGAAAGATTAAAGGTTCTATCATATCCAGAAAAATAAGAAAGAGAGATATCCCCAAAACCTAAGGAATAGGTTCCGTGTATTCCACCTTCATAGGGATTACTATGAATAGGGAGAATTTCTTTAGCATCGGGATATACAGGAAGCTCAACAGGGAAATCATCATCACCAAGTGGGATTCGATTGGTGGAGTGTAGCGGTGAGAAAACCATATTTAATTTTAGATTTCCTTTGTAGTAATCCAGCGATCCTGAAAGAGTCCCCATTTTTCTCTCTGTTCCACCAAAAAACATATAGTAATAGTCAAGAGAACTGGCATTGTCAATGGGACTATTTTCATCTACACTGCCCCAGGAATGTATCATCTTTCCCAAGCGAAATTCATAAGAGTCTGAGCTGTATGTTAAATATAGTTCCCTCATATCCAGTATAAAGTCCTGCGGGTTACTGCTACCTAAGAAATAGGAATCCTCTCTTACATGGTATTCAAGTGCAATGGTGCTATTTAATAATATATCNCCGTGNTCTCTTTCNAGACTCAGGGAACCCATTCTGTAGGGAATGTTGATGAGGGATTGATCTGACTGTCTTGTGATGTAGGTGTAGTCTATGTAGCCCGAGAAAAATGTTTTTGGGGATTCAGCAAAATTTTTTGAGAATAAAACAAGACCTGCAAAAAAAGAAACTTTAATAAAAATTTGTAGCTGGTTTACCATGAATTTATTTTATGAACATTATTTTTTTAAATTGTGAATCCATGCCATCTGTCAATCGTATGTAATACACTCCAGATGCATGATGCTTTGGTGACCAATGAATGGTGTGAGTACCCCGTGGGTAAACTCTATGATCAGAGATAATATCTATCTCATTTCCTAATATATCAAAAACTCCTATATCCATCCTACGGTCATNAGGAATGTGNAAATCAAGATTTACACTAGGATTAAAAGGGTTCGGGTAGGGAGGAGAAACCTGAAATTGATAGGGAAATATATTATTTTTTATTGATACACTCGCCGTATCACAGTCTTGGGGCGAGTAGACCGGAAACGAATAATAGAACTGATCTAGGCTGAGTGTTAGATGTTCTGTGCTGTCTATGCAGTAAGCGATGTTGTCACAAAGGCTATTGGCTCCAATAGCGAAGTAAGGATACCCCCCGTTATCATCATTTATCCAATCAAGATCTAGATCACAAAAACAATCTGGGAGGTTTTCGAGATTATTATTAAATAGCCAGAGGTATGTTAAATTTTCAAGGTTACAGATGGAAGCTGGAACTTCGGGAAGTTCGTTGTATCCTAGATCGAGAAAATATAGGTTTGTTAGATTTCCAATACTGTCCCCTATGGAGGATAAAATATTATTGTTTATGTATAGTGACATTAGGCCTGTCAGATTGCTGAAGGACTCAGGAAGTTCCGATATTCTATGCCACTCTAGATACAGTGTCGCAAGCCCAGTCAGGTTACCAAAATTTTCTGGAAGTGTATACATAGTATCGTTCACTCCGGAGCTGTTACCATAATTACCGGCAACAAAAAATCGAAGTCTTCCATTGAACCATGTTTGAGTTCCAATCTCTAAAGGTGAAATATAGTCTAAATTGTTTTGCGATATAATACTGTCCAAAACTGCTANATCAGCATTGGAGAGACATGTGTCTCCAACAAGAATGGTGAGACTATTGGGCAACTCAGAAAAATAGGTGGAGGTGCTATCGCATTGTGCGTACACCGACTTTGCGGTAAAAAAAATAATGATGAAAACTAATTGTCTTTTCATTTTACTTTAGATAAAGGATCTTTTGAGTTTTAATCTGATTAGAGGAAGTTAATTTAACCACATATATTCCTGAAGATTCATGAATAGCATTCCAGTTACTATGGTGTCTACCTGCAGATAATGTTTCCTGAATTACTGTGTGTATTAGTTTTCCATTTATATTGAAAATCTGGAGCAGTACGCTTTGTTCTTTTTGGAGAGTATAATGAATAGAAATATTTGAGTTGAAGGGATTTGGGTATGGGTTTTCTAAAGAAAAATGGTTAGGGCTGATACTATCAGGGTAATCATTACCAAGCGGATTGGTAAATCCATTAACAGAGATTGTCTTAGCTTTGCCTGGGTGATGAATAGGTTCCACAAATAATTGAATAGGATTGGGGTAGGTGGAGTTTGTTATACTACCAGAAAAAGAAACAGNCTGGGCTGAATAGGGCTCTATTGTAATTTCTATATTCTGAAATTCAAACCAATTTGCATCATCGGTAATTTCTATTCTTAAAGGTAAATGGTATGCACCTTCATTAGTAATNGAGAATGAAATGTCTGATGTTCCCGGTTCAATATATACTCCAGGATCTCCATTATTTTCCATATAATCATTGATTAGAATGCTATATGCTGCCGGGTATAGTCCTGGTATTCTATGCGCTCTGTAGACAGCACCATCNGGAAGACTNAGATTATATAGTCCTTCCCAAACAACTTCACCCTGACTATTAGTTTCAAGACTGCGGCCACCTCCACCAACTGTGGTAATTAATACATTTCCGTTTTCTAATTTTTGGGCATTTCCAGAAGCAAAACCAAAAAGATCTGGAGGCAGATCATATGACCAGAAAAGGCTGGCACTGTTGTCATTTATTTCGATTTCAATTGCTCGAGAAATGGGCTGGTCTGTTCCTCTAAACTCTGGTGATAAATTTCCATTATCGAAGGTTAAAATATTTCCATTATCTAATTTTTGTAGGCTATGTTGAAAGCTAAATCCTATTTCAGTACCCAATCCGACTTGACCGGATGGCATTTCATGTCCTAGGTTCCATATGATGTCTCCGGATGGATAGTCAATTTTCGTTATGCGAGACAGATGTCGGGTTGATATATAGATTGCACTTTCACTCTCATCAAATATTACTGCATTCACATGTGTCCAGTCGTAGTGAAGGCTTAGGTAGGCCTCTGTCCATGTTCCACCAAATTGATCATAGTCCAGCATGCTAAAATGATCGAAAGTATTCCAGGACCATACGACTTCTTTCGTATCTTTATCCCACTCAACCAATTTATCTCCTACCCAGGGAAATTCGATTGTAACACCGTCCGCCTGAAATCCTAGGTTTTGAAAGGAAGTAGTCCATCCTCCTATTGGTATGGGGCCCAAAGAATTTGTTTCAACGATTCCTAAATAGTTACCATTTGGAAGTTTGATGATATCATGATGAAGGAATTCATCATTAGGCTCTTCCCAAATGATTTCATTTTGAAAGGAAAATTCCATTCCTGGTAGGTTATTTTCAGCGCCCGACAAAAGACTGCAGCCAAAAACATTTCCATATGTATTTGAACTATAGTAGACAAAGTTATTAGCTCCAGAATTCCATATTTCTTTTCCTGTGTGATCAATAGCAGCAGAAAAATAATTGAAAAACGCACCAAAAACGGTTACACCTTCCTGGTATTGCGACGGTTCTATATAATCTATTGATGAAGAGGAAAGAGCTTCGCTAGTTGTAAATAAAGAAGGTGTTAACCAGTCGGAGCTATGGTTTGAAAAATTTGCTCTTATCCGCCAGTAGTAAGTTGTANCCCAGTTTAAATAATTTTTCTCTATATATGCGAGGCTAAAATCTGTTACTTCACTTACTATGGATGAGAAATTTATATCTTCAGAAATTTGAAGGTCATAACTCAAAGCACCTGGAACTTGTTCCCACTCAAACAAGATATGAGTGTGATTGAGGACAGAACCATCTTCTGGAGCAATCAGACTGCCGTAGGCAAAGGATATGTAAAAGCTTAGTATGATTTTTTTCATAATTTGCTTTGATTGGTTAGTGCTTGATCTAACCAGTTTAGTACTTCTGTCCCTTGGGTAATCCAGGCTCTCTCTAAACCAAAATCTGGGAAACTACCTAATAATTCTCCATTCCAAGCGTAGGTAACTTTTGTATTATCCGTTGACGTTCTATCTAATATCCATACACCTGCAGCGTTAACAAGACGAACATGGCCATCTAGAGATGGAGAATTATTATTTTTTTGCGCAGAAAAAGAGAATATCCAGGAATCATTTTCTTCTAATGTACTATATGCGACTATATAGTCGCGACCATCAAACGGGAAGGGCATATCCAGAATGATATGAACAAGATTTTTTCCTAGTCGATGAGTTTTTGTCACTCTTTCAAAAATATTTGGGTAGTTATCAAGATCTTTAATAACCCGTGCTATTGACTGAATATCATGTTTGAGAACTGTTTCCGCTTTGCTTATAGGGAAGCCTTTGTATTGACACCATTCTATTGTAATTGAANCATCTTGCAATAGATTCCAGTTTTCCAAACTGTTAATATCTCGAAGATCTAGGCCTACGGAAAAACTATGGATAAAAATCAGTAGTGAAAATAATTTCATGTTTTACGTAAGAAATGTATCATATATTTTTTTACAATCGGTTCTGATTTCATTTTCAGTCAAACCAAATTTTTCAAGATCATACTTGTGCCCACTTTTATATTGCCTTTGCTTTTCTGATGTTATTTTGATTTCTTTAATCAATTCATCATCTTTAGCTACGTTAAGAAAATCAAGTATACTATCCATAAGAATATCAAATTCACTCATCATACGATCAAAACGAACAATAAACACTNTTTCCTTATTTATTTTTCCANTTTCCCAGTCTTCGTGAAATCTAATCAAAAGTTCAACCAGTGCTCTATAGAGTCTTTTAATAAAACGATTTTTTACTTCATCATTTAGAGACCAAAAATTAAATCTTTTATTTAGTACTCCAGTCACTAAACTCAAACCAGAAGGTATGACACTTAATGGATCTCGAACCATGTACAATATTTTTGCATCAGGAAACTTTTTTTGGAAAAGAGGAAGGTTACTACTAAGACTAAATAATTTCCCAATATATCTATCTCCTTTATTTGAAATTAAGTTCCGCTTCCACATGGATTCAAACCACGCAAAGTCTCGAACTGATGTATCTCTTAATTTCGGATCTACCCAATGAAAAAGGTTTTCTTCATCAAACGTAAGAAAAAAACCATAAAAAAAGAAACCATCTAGATATCTAAATAATAAAGAAACGTCGTCTGTTTCAACTGAAGATAGACTCGTTTTGTGAGCTTCCGTTGAATGATGTCTAGCAGGACTAATTTTTTCAAGGATTGGTAATAAAGGTTTTACCAGTTTTTGGATGAAGATAGAAGGATAAATCATTTGCCATAATTGAGATCCATTTCCGATGCTTTGTTTTATTAAAAAACGATGGAGGAAAGTGGTGCCAGATCTTGGATTTCCAACGATAATTACTGGATCAGTAAGGGGGGCTTTTAAGGATCTATAAAAAATTTGATCTAAAAATCGTCCAATCCCAACAAACAATCGAAGAAAGAATATAAAAATAGCTGGAAAAACAGGTGATAGCCAAGTGTTGAAATTTTTCCCAAGTATTATATACAACCTTGAAATTCTTTTGAGTGTCATTATTAAAATTATTGTAAGTTTATTTATTGTTAATTAGACAGAAAGCAATCCTCAGTGAAGTTATTTTTAATATTTTTAAAAATAGTTGATTAGATTTTTAATAAAAATGATAAAAAAATTTACCATATTTCTCTTCAGTATACTTAGTTTATTAATTGGACAAGCTTTTGAAGGTATGACAATATTCTCACCTGCTCAAGGTGGAGGCGGAGGTGGAGGGACCTTCTATTCTTATTTAATTGATAATGAACTCAATGAAATTAATGTATGGACTCATCCTCGAGGCGCTGCAAGTATGCCTTATTTACTAGAGGATAGCACACTTATCTATCCATATCGAGTACAGAATGTTTCCATGAACGCAGGAGGAGTGGGTGGAGGAATCTCTAAATATTCATGGGATGGTGAACTCCTTTGGAGCTATGAAATTGCAAATAATACATACCAACATCACCACGATGTAGAGCCGCTTCCCAATGGGAATATTCTTGTAATTGTCTGGGAAAGAAAAACTGCAAATGAGGCCTATGCTGCTGGGAGGCAAATAATTGATAATTCACTCAACGAGATGTGGGCTGAGGCAGTTTTAGAAATTGAGCCAGTAGGCAGTAATGATGCCAACATAGTTTGGGAGTGGCACATATGGGATCATTTGGTCCAAGATGTGGATCCAGAATTNCCAAATTACGGAGTAGTATCAGATCACCCGGAACTTCAAGATGTAAACTATGGAACAGTAGGAAGTAACGGAGGTCCAGGAGGATCTAATGCTGACTGGAAGCATTTTAATGCCATCGCATACAATGAAGAGCTTGATCAAATAGCACTTTCTTCTAGGCATCATGATGAAATTTATATTATCGATCATAGCACAACTACTGAAGAGGCGTCAGGACACACGGGTGGAAATTCAGGAATGGGAGGAGATTATTTATATAGATGGGGAAACCCACAGTCCTATGGTAGAGGAAATAATTCTAATCATCTTCTCGGAGATCAGCATAGCGTGAACTGGATTCCTGAAGGATATCCAGGTGCAGGAAATCTCATATTATTTAATAATAATGATAATGGGAATAATTCGGCTGTTCTTGAGATTGAAACACCTATTAATGATAGTGGTACATATGATATTATGGATGGTTATCCTTTTGAACCAGAATCACCAGTTTGGTCTTACACAGATAATTTCCATACTCAAATGCAGGGAGGTGCATTTAGGCTTCCCAATGGGAACACCTTGATCACTGATTGTGATGATGCTCATATGTTTGAAGTCACCAGTGATGGCAATGTTGTGTGGGATTTTGATTATGGTGGAGGACAGACTATGATTGCAAGAGCGCAAAAATATGCTATGGATTATTTAGGTCCTGGATTTCCTGAATATGTACCTGGTGATGTTAATTTTGATAGCGCTATAAATATTCAAGATATTCTTATGATATTAGATATGGATTTTGGATACGGCTATGATGAAACTCCTGCGGCCGACTACAATGGAGATGGATTAGTAAATACTTCCGATTGGATTACTTTGGTACAGTTCATTTTAAATAATTAATAGTATTTGCTTGCTGTAGTATTCTCGTTTATCATCTTTGAATGCTATGAAGAATAATTTCTCAAAATCACCCATCAAGGCCTGGTGCATAGATCAAGCTTTGATTCACCCAAAAAGAACTATTCTTTTCACTATGTTCGTTACCATTTTTATGGCATCAGGTATACAGTTTCTTATTATGGATGATGACATGATGAAAATGCTGCCAGAACATTTAGATTCAAGAAGAACATGGGACGCTGTTCAAAATGAATTTGGAAGCACAGAAATTATTTTCATAGCATTTGGGAATAAAGGGGAATCAGTCTACAAACTTCGTCCTTTGTCGGACCTTTGGACTCTATCAAATGAATTGAAAAATCTTTCTTCAGTCATGGAGGTATCCAATATTACTACCTCCACACGCATCGATCAGGTAGATGGATTTATGCAAATTGAAGAACTACAAAAAACTCAAAGTCTCAACAGCCAAGAGATTAAAAGTATACAATTATATCTTAAGAAGAATGATAATATCAAAAAACAATTTGTTAGTCATTCAGATGAATATCTTCTAACAACCATAAAACCATATGATGGAGTAGGGTTAGATCAATTTAGGAATGATGTCGTCGCGGTGGGTGACTCATTATTATCTGATTATAATGTCCACTACGGTGGGACTGCCTATGTTACAGGTTCTATCCCTCAAATGATCCGTGACGATGTTCAGTTACTAGTGAAGGTTGGTCTAGTCATAATGATAGCTATTTTATTAATCAATCTCCGTAGTCTACCAGCCGTTGGAATGGTAATGATGGTGATAGTCTTTTCGCTGGTNTCAATGATGGGGTTTATGGGATGGGCGTATAGAATTACGGGATCTGATAAATTTCTTTTTGCCTTGTTAAATACTTCTATGCCAATCATTCTGCTTACGATTGCCAATTCTGATGGGGTGCACGTGATGACAAAATTTTTTAGAGAACTTAGATTCCAAAAAAATGTACACAGTGCAATAGCATCAGGTATGGATGCTCTTTTGGTACCAATTTTTTTAACTAGTATTACAACCATAGCAGCTTTCTTAACTATGAGCTCATCACCCCTTGAGCCTTTGGTGGGATACGGAATTTGCATTTCAGTTGGTATTGGATGGGCGTGGCTGCTAAGCTCTTTTTTCCTTCCTGCTCTAATTAGTCTAAAAAATTGGGATCTAAACTCTAAAGCGATAATCAGTCCTAGTATTTTTGAAAGAGTTATTGGAAGATTAGGATCTATTGTTATTGGATATCCAAAGGTCGTTCTATGTTCTGGAATTTTATTAATCATTTTTGGATGCGCTGGATTACATAAGGTCGCTGTAGATGTAAATGTGGCAAGCTTCTTTAAACCAGGTACAGAAATAAGAGACAGTATGGATTTTATGGATAGAGAGATGAGTGGGACTATGGATTTGAGAGTCCGTGTTGCAGGTGATATAAAAGATCCATCTTTATTGCACGGTATGGATTCATTGCAGACATTTATAGAAAAAAATGAAAAAGTTTCTGTTTCCTACTCAGTAGCAGATGTNGTGAAACAGATGCACAGAACTGTTATGNATGACAGTATCCAATACGAATCCATTCCAGATAAAAGAGAAAAAGTTAATAACCTTTTTACCATGTACTCTATGTCTGGAGATCCAGAGAATTTTTCTAATCTTGTTGACTATGAATATTCTACTGCACTTATTACAGCTTTTTCATCTGTAATGAGCACGGAAGAGGTATTCTCCTTTGTAAATGAGGTATCTGAATCTTTTCAAAACAATTCATTCTCACTTGGCAGAGTTGACGTTACGGGTATGATAGTTGTAATCCGAGACATGGTGGTCATGGTGATTCGATCATCATTTTTAAGTATTTTCATATCACTTGTATTGATTGGTACCATTACTGCTATCTTTTTTAAACGTCTTTTATGGGGCATGATTGCTGTNTTACCTCTTACTGGTGCGATCATACTTAATTTTGGATTGATGGGTCATTTTGATATTACTCTCAATCACGTCACTGCAATCCTATCATCCATTATTATTGGTGTTGGTGTTGATTTTGCGATTCATTTCATTTCCCAGTTTCGCTATCTATCTGATACGTCAAGTGAATCAACAATCAGCAAAAAGGTTATTCATGATGTAGGATACCCAATTATTTTGGATGCAGGATCCAATATGGGCTTTGGAGCTCTTTTGTTTTCAGCTTTCATTCCTGTGCAATATATAGGAGGACTCATGATTTTTGCAATGATCTCAACATCTCTAGGTACCCTTACTCTTTTGGCTACCACAACAGAGTTATTAAAAAACAGACTAATGAAAAAGGAGATCTAAGATGAAATGGTTTCTATCGTTTTTAATACCATTCTTTCTATTNTCACAGTCTGGCGTTGAAATTGCAACATTGCTAGACCAAAAATTAGCTCCCAAAGATTTAAGCAATAAAGCAAAAATGATACTCACGAATTCTAAAGGAAAGTCACGCACTAGTGAAATGGTTTCTAAATCATTAAATAGAAATGAAAAACAAATGATTTGGTTTTTAGAGCCTAGAGATGATAGAGGAGTGTCTTTTTTAAANGTAGAGCATGAAAACGGAGAGGACGAAATGCGAATGTGGTTGCCTGCATTTAAAAGAGTGCGGCGTATATCGGTAAAGAAAAAAGGTGACTCGTTTATGGGATCTGATCTTACTTTCGAAGACCTCTCAAATCGAGATCTTACACACAATAATTATAAACGGTTAGACGATGATATGTTTGATAAGGTTGAATGCTTTGTTTTAGAGACTCTACCGAAAAAAGAGGCTCAATCTTCATACAGCAGACATGTTTCTTGGATAGATAAAAAAACATTCAATCTCCTTAAAGAAATTTCTTATGATAAAAGGGGAGTACTTGAAAAAGATAAAAGGTTTGAATATGAACTTATTAAATCATTCTTTATCTTAAAACGTGTCCTTGTAAATAACACCATCAAACAACATTCTACAGAAATTATATTCACAGATATCCAAGTTGATATGGGAACAAAGAGTGATTTATTCCATGAAAAAAATCTAAGGCGCTTACCAAAAGAATAATTTGGTAGTGATATCTAGTTGCGTAAAGGTTTTCCTTTTTTTAACATATANTTAATTCGATCTTGTGTCAGCTGCTCACCTGCTAGAGATACAAATGCCTCTCTCTCAACATCGAGAAGATATTGTTCATCCACTGATTTTGTAAGTCCAGCTTTGTCTCCTCCTGTTAAAACATAAGCAAGCTTTTCTCCTATTTTTTGGTCATGATCAGAAATTTTCCCCTGCATCTTAAATCCTTTTAGTGCCATAGCCATGGCAGTTCTACCACCAGCTCCAGGAAGTTTTAGATCATCTCGATAGGTAGGTAAAGTATAGTTTTGAGCTAGTTCAATAGCCTTATCTTTGGCAGCCTGAATGAGGTAGTCCCGGTTCAATATAACCGTGTCATCTTTTTTTAAATAACCAAGGTGTTTTGCCTCATCTGCACTGGTCGCAATTTTAGCAAATCCAACTGTCTCAAATGTTTTTTGTATTTTTTGAAAGGCTCCCATTCTACCAGTGCCACCCTCCATGGCATTAAGAATCATGCGTAGATTTCCNCCGCCTCCAGGAATTAGTCCTACGCCTACTTCAACCAGACCCATATAGGTTTCCGCCGCTGCAATTCTGTGGGCTGCAGGCTGCACCAGTTCGACACCTCCACCTAGTGTTAGCTGAAATGGTGCTGCTACAACGGGCCCTGGAGAGAATCTGATCCTTTGAGTCATGTCTTGCAATGTCTTTACTGCAAAATCAAGTGCCTCCCATTGATTGTTTTGGCTTAATTCCAGTAGTAGGTTCAGGTTAGCTCCAGCACAAAAATTTGCACCCTGATGACCAAGAACCATGGCCATATAGTCACCTTTTTCAATCATGTCAATTGCAAGATTGATCATCTCAATATACGAGCTGTCGATAGGATGAAGGGTAGGCTGTAGAATAGAATGGAATTCAACATTTAGTACGCCATCTCCCATATCATTAAGACTAGCACTAAGGTCTCTTTTAATGGTATTGTTCCCAGTCTTGTGGATTGATATATTGAAAACCTTTGAATTGTTATTAATGTTTAGTGCACTCTTTTCTATGGGGCACCAATAAGATTTTATACCATTATCAACTTGGTAGAATGTTTCTCTCCCTGATTTTAACATATCCAATACCCATTGGGGAACAGTTTTACCTTCTGATTTCATTCTATCGATAGTTTTTTTAATTCCAAGCATATCCCAGGTTTCAAAAGGACCTGCCTCCCAGCCAAATCCCCATTTCATAGCATTGTCTATATTTAGAATGTCATCTGAAATTTCAGGAACGCGATTTGCGCTATAGATAAACATTTTGGCAGTAATCTCCCAAAAATATTTACTACCTCTATCATCACCAAAGCACAGGGCTGTAATTTTATCCGATAATCGTTGCCTGTCTTTTGCGATTCTGAAGCAGTCAAATCGTACCTGCCCCATTGGACTATATTCACCAGTTTTTAGATCTACTGAGTGGATAGAACGGTCTTCATTTTTTTTATAAAAACCTGCTTTTGTTTTTTGTCCCAATCGGTCTGATGCTATTAGGCTTTCTAAAATGGCTGGAATCTGAAATATATCACGCTCTTCATCCTCCTGAGCCTTATCATANGTAGTGAGCGATACATTCTTTAATGTATCCAGACCGACAACATCAGCAGTTCGGAAGGTCGCGCTTTTTGGCCGACCTGAAATCGGACCAGTTAATTTATCAACCTCTTCAACTGTGAGTCCGTATTCTTGAGCAAGATTAATTGCGATCATCATACCATAGACACCGATACGATTTCCAATAAAGTTTGGAGTATCTTTAGCATGAACAATTCCTTTCCCTAAAATAGATTCTCCAAATTCCATCATTGTTTCATAGGTTTCATCTGTAGTCTCCTTTCCACGTACCAATTCTAATAATTGCATGTACCTAGGTGGATTGAAAAAGTGAGTGATCATGAAACGTTCTTTTACATTATCTGGCAGATTTTTAGTGAGGTCCTGTAGAGGGATTCCCGAGGTGTTTGAGGTAAGTATGGCTTTTTTCTTAAGGTGTGGTAATAATTTTTGGTATATTGTTTCTTTAATATCTAGGCGTTCCACTACTACCTCAATTACCCAGTCCACTTCAGAAATTTTTTCTATGTCATCATCATAGGTGCAGGTCGTAACCAGATTCACATTTTTTGGTTTGTATAGTGGTTTTGGTTTTAGGGATGTCAGTGTGCTCTTGCCTTTCTCTGATAATTCTTTATTCATATCAAAAAGATAAGAGGGGATACCAGCGTTGCCCAAGTGTCCTGCTATTTGGGCTCCCATTACTCCGGCACCAAGTACCGCTACTTTTTTAATCTTTTTTTCCATAGATCAGTCCCTTTCCAAAATAGTTGCAATACCTTGTCCAGTACCAATACACATAGTAGCGAGGCCTCTTTTGGCATCTTGTTGTTCTAAAACATTCACCAGTGTTGTAATGATTCTTGCCCCAGAACAACCTAGAGGATGTCCCAATGCGATTGCTCCGCCATTATGATTTACTTTAGATATATCCCAGTTTCCTTTTTGAATAACGTAAAGGGATTGTGCAGCGAAAGCTTCATTAAGTTCAATTACATCAATTTCATCCATGGATAATCCTGTCTTAGATAGAATTTTTTGCGTTGCTGGTAGTGGCCCCATTCCCATTCGTCTCCAGTCAACTCCGGCGACTGATCTACCTTTAATGTTAGCTCGTATTTTTAGTCCGTTTTTTTCAGCAAAATCTCTGCTTGTTAGCAATACTGCGGCTGCACCAATAGATACAGGNCTAGAAGTTGCTGCNGTAATAGTACCCCCNTCTAAAAATGCAGGATCAAGACTCTTAATCTTTTCTAAATTAGGTTCTCTTGGGCCTTCATCTTGTTCTATTGTCGANTCACCATACATATCAATAGGAACAATTTCATTTTCAAAATGATTTTCTTTCCACGCCTTTAGAGCCTTTTCGTGTGACTCAACTGAAAATTCTTCCTGTTGCTCACGTGATATATTTCCCTCTTTAGCCAGTATCTCTGCTGTTTCGCCCATACCAATATAGTATTCCTGTTCTGCGAGGTCTGGATGAAAATCAGGATTGAATCCCCCCATCGGAACGGAAAACATATCTTCCACGCCTGCAGCAATTCCAAATTGGATGTCGCCACTCTCAATTTTTGTACTGATTTGATGCAAAGCATCCATGGAAGAACCACAAAATCGATTCACAACTGCGCCAGCACATGTTTCAGGAATCCCTGCGAGAATAGCAACACCCTTTGCCATTAGCATACCCTGGGGACCTTCAGGAAATGCGCAACCCAGTACAAAATCATCGATTTCATTTGGATTCGCATTTTTGTTTCTCTTTAAAAGTTCTTTTACTACTTGTGCTGTAAGATCATCTGGTCGAATACCAACCATATTCCCATTTTTTATACCAATGGGGGAGCGAACCGCATCAATAATTACTGATTCATTCATATTTTTATCCTACNAATTAAAGTTTATTAATTTTTTTTGATATGTTGATACATCTCATAAATCGATTATATACGCGTTTCCATATGTAAGTTTTTCCTGGATTTCTGTTAATCATTAAGATAGCTTGACTTCTAACAATTGATTCTTGTAACTCGCTCATTACTTCCTCCTAAAAAGGGTATTTTTTTTGTTCAAATACATACTCACCTAATAACTTCTTAAGCATGATGGTATCTGTATTCAGTGTCATTTTTAATGTAAGTTTTTTTACTGTATCTGATATATNTACTGGAGTCTTTTCTTCAAAAATTCTATTTAAACATTTCCCACTCATGAGAATGATATCTAGAAAGGACTCTGNTACATCAATTTTTGCAATGTTCATTGCCATGACAGAGTTTATCTCTGATGACATGGTTTGTTGCANTCTTGCGATCAATGATTCAGCCGTAAAAAGGTGAGTAAACATATCTGCTAAAGTTTCACTTAGCTGTTGTTCGTGTTTTAGATCCTGACCAAAGGAACAAAGCGCTTCCTGAAAAATCAAAGCTGTTAACATTTTTGCCGACTCCAGAGCGTGTTTTTCTTTATTAAAAGAATCTACATTATTTTCTTCAGCAGAGGTGCTCAAAAAGTCATTCAGATTTTTTAAATAATCTCGTAATGAAATTTCCTCCATAAGGACTTTTTTCATCATATATCCAGTGATAATTGCACGGTTTATTTCATTGGTTCCTTCCCATATTTGATTTATTCTATCATCCCGATACGGCATTGCCATAGGATACTCTTCGATAAATCCATATCCTCCAAAAATTTGGAGACAATGATCTACTACCATTGAAGAAGTCTCACTACCATAAACTTTTGCTATCGATGCTTCTACAGCAAACCTTTCCATTGTCTCGCCCATTTTTTTATAATAGTTAGAGTCAGATTTATCTAAATCATCTATAGCATCTTGTATCATGCCAACCGTTCTATATAGCATGGTGTCTGCCACATAAGTTTGAATCGTTATATCTGAAATTTTTCCAATAATGGAGTCAAATTTGGCAAGAGATTGACCAAATTGTCTTCTTTGAAGCGCGTAATTTATGGTCTCACGGATTGCTAGTTTTGATCCTCCAACGCTTGCTGCTGCAAGTTTATAGCGACCAATATTTAAAGCATTAAAAGCAATACTTGCTCCTTTTCCAACCTTATAAAGTAGGTTCTCTACTGGAACTTCAGCATTGGTAAATTTTAAGGATGTGGTAGACGAACCTTTCATTCCCATTTTTTTTTCTTCTGGTCCTATAGAAAATCCTTTTGTTTCTCGATCAACTATAAAACCTGAAAATTTATTTCCATCGACCTGGGCAAGTACCGTATAGATATCTGCCCAACCACCATTACTGATAAATTGCTTTTCTCCGTTTAATACATAATGTGTACCATCTTCAGATAAAACCGCAGATGTTTTGGCTGACAGTGCATCCGAGCCTGAAGAAGGTTCTGTGAGCCCGTAGGCTGCAATCGATTCACCGCTCATTAGCTTTGGTAAATATTTTCTTTTTTGTTCAGGAGTACCAAAGAATACAATACCTAGACTACCAATCCCAGTTTGGACTCCAAAGGTACATCCAAAAGAAGCAGATCCACCAAAACCAACACCTTCTGATACAATGCAAGACGTAATCTTATCAAGCTCGGTTCCTCCATATTCTTCTGGTGCATCTATGCCGATAAGTCCAAGATTCCCCATTTCTTCCATAATAGATCGACTAAAATCCTCATCCAATTTTTCAATTTTCTTAATATTAGGNTGTATTCTTTCACTAACNAATTTNAAAACCATTTTTTCAATATCTTTATGTTCTTGGCTAAAGCTTTCCCTACAAAGAATGGTTTCATTAGCAGCTGGAGAGACTAGCCACTGTCCACCAATTTTTAGATCAAGTATTTCTTTAATATTCATTCTTCACTCTTCTTTTTGAGACCGTTTAAAATAAAATTTGAAATGGTATTTATATATTCGTGTGCTTCCACACCTGATTTATCAAATAGGGTAAACCAGTGGATGCCTTCGATATTTACAAGAATAGATAATGCGGTAATTCTTGGATCCACATTCTTGAATTCATTATTATCAATTCCGCTTTTAATAATATCAATAATGTATTCTAAAAAATGAGAATAAATTTCTTGAAGCTTGTTGTTAAAATCAGAGTCTAGTCCAGAAGTTCTCCAAAATTCAACCATAATTTTGAAAGTGTCGGGATTTTTATCAAACTGATCTACAAAATATTCAAATAATGCTCTAAGTTTGTCTGATGAAGATTGTTTGTCTTCAAGGCAATTAAATATCCCNTCGCTGTATTCATTAAACCAGTAATCTATTAATGATANATAGACGTCTTTTTTTGATTTGTAATACCAGTAGATAGCCCCCTTAGNTAATTGGGCTTTGGCGACAATATCGTCCATTCGACTTTGGTCATAACCTTTGCTTACAACAACTGCTTGTGCGGCGTTCATTATTTGCTCTTTTCGTATGTCTTTAAGATCTTTGTTCATAATATAGACTGACTGGTCAGTATAAATTAAATAGAAATAAATTTTGTGACAATAATATTAATTAATAAATAATAGTTGACGGAAGAATAAATATTGTTGTAGTTTAGCCTATTGAGATTAAGTCTCATTAACAATAAGATATGTACTCCTGGGGCTCTAAAATATTTTTCCTTGTTCCGAAATCCAAGGTTTAAATCCCAAGATATAAGTTGGAGCCCCAAAATTTGAAAATAATTAGGCTTGATTTACTATGGTTAGAATTACATAATTTTAAATTTTATAATTATTAAAGGTTTATAGAGATGAAAAATTTTATAATAAGTACTTTTATCATTATTAGTCCTTCCTTAGCAAACACTTTTCTTGGAAAAGTAATTGACTCAAAAACGGGGATGCCTATTATTGAAGCAAATATTGAATTAATTGGACATTCTAATGAAGGCACAACTTCCGATGAAAATGGTATATTCTCCCTTAGATTACTTACTTCAGAAACAGTATCCTTAAGAATTACAGCAGTAGGCTATGATAAACTTGAAGTTTTTAATAGTAATTACAATACCGATCTAACGATGTTTGAATTAGAACAGAATACCGTTGAATTCTCTCCCATTGATGTGATTGCTGAAAGATCTAGGCTCTCAGGTTTTGGGCAAAACTATTACAGGTTACCTGGATCTATAGGGCTTATTTCAAAAAAAGAAGTACTGGAATTTAATGACACTGATATTAATCGTGTGGTTTCTCAGGTTCCTGGAGTTTATACGCAAGAGGAGGATGGATATGGACTTAGACCAAATATTGGCATGAGAGGAACAGGTCTAGAAAGAAGTGCTAAAATTAATTTAATGGAAGACGGCATATTGATTGCTCCTGCACCTTATTCTTCCCCAGCGGCATATTATTCTCCAACTGCAGGCAGGATGGAGTCCTTTGAAATAAGAAAAGGATCATCACAAATTAAATATGGACCTCATTCAACAGGGGGGTCCATTAACTANGTTTCGGCTACAATCCCACAAAAATTAGATTTTAAAGGAACTATTTCATACGGTGATCAAAATAAAAAACTTGCAAAATTTAAGACCGGAGTTTCTTCTAAAAATTTTGGATTAATGGTTCAGAGTCATTTGGATAATGCAGAAGGATTTAAGGAATTAGATTTAGGTGGTAATACGGGCTATGATAAAAAAGATTTTTTACTTAAAACCCGAATTAATACTAGTTCTAATAATGCTGCATTAGAACTGAAGGTTAGTCAAACTGAAGAATTAAGTAATGAAACTTATTTAGGTTTAACTTTTGATGATTATAATGAGAATCCATATAGGAGATATCTTGCCTCAAAAAATGATCAAATGAATGCAAATCATGACCAAATTACTCTTACCTCTGCCATTAGTTTTAACTCAAATTTTGACATAACAACAACATTATATAACAATAATTTTCACCGAAATTGGTATAAGCTAAACACCGTAAATGGAAAAAAAATAGGATCTATTCTTAATCAAGATGAAGGTACAGAATATGCATACAATTTATTATCTGCTCTAAATTCAAATGATGATGAATACAATATTAAAGCAAATAATAGACAATATAACTCAAGAGGAATTCAATCTATTTTGAGATCAAATTTTTCTTTTTTAAAAACAAACCATAATCTGATGATTGGAGTAAGGCAGCATTCAGATAAAATGGATCGATTTCAGTGGTCTGATCTCTATAAAATGCAAGGTGGAGAATTATTTATCACATCACCTGGAATCAAAGGTGAAGGAAGTAAAAACAATAGATTATATTCAGCTAATGCAAGATCTTTTTTTGTAGAAAATGAATTACAGTATGATAAAATTATAATAACTGCAGGATCACGAATTGAAACTATTTCACTTGAAAGAAAAGATTGGGGGGATGATTTGGATAGAGACTCGACTGCAAATTCTATCAAAAATGCATCACTTAATATTTTCATTCCAGGTCTAGCTTTTTCATACCAATTAGCTAATGGGATTCAAGGTTTTGCAGGTATTCATTCTGGCTTTTCTCCACCAGGACCAGGAATTGATGATGAAGATGAAATATTACCTGAGGAAAGCGTAAACTTTGAATTAGGTGCAAGATATAATAGGGGGTTTCAATCATCAGAATTAGTTCTTTTCCATAATAATTATAAGAATTTATTAGGCGAAGATACTGATGCAACAGGTGAAGGCACCTATGCTCAGTTTAATGGTGGTAAGGTTTTGATTCAAGGAATTGAATTATCACTAAGTAATTTAATTTCTATTAATGATTTTCTATTTCCAGCTTCTCTTTCATTCACGTTTACTGACGCAAGATTTAAAAATAATTTTAACAGTGATTTTGATCCTTGGGGAAATGTCAAAATAAATGATGAACTGCCCTATATTCCTAAAAAAATGTTACACCTAAAATTGGGTGTCAATAAGAAAAATATACAATCATATGTTCGTTTTAAGTATGTTGATAAAACCCGAACAGTTGCAGGGCAAGGAGATTTTATTATGGTAAACAGTACAAGCTCTCTTAAAATATTTGACTTAGTTACTAACTATCAACTTAATAAAAACATTTCTTTAAATTTTAAAATTAATAATTTAACAAACCTTACTGCTGTTGCATCTACTAGACCAGCAGGTTTTAGGCCAATAATGCCTAGACAATACATTTCCTCTTTAATTTTTGATTTTTAAACATAATAATATCAAAATTTTTTAAAAACAGGTACTGAAATATGATACACCTAGCCAAGGTATTATAATATATAGAGATCCTTTAATGGAAAAAAATAGAAAGAAAATAATTACTACTTTGAGTCCTTTTTCTTCGATGAGATTTTTTATCCCGCCACGTTTATATGATTCTATGCAGGACTTAATAAAATTAGATTTAAAAAGCTTCAAGGTGTTTAATATTTATTGATCCATGGAAAAATGATCAATGAATTTAAGTAGGATTTAGTTGTAAAGGACCTTTCTTAAGCGACTTGATTTTGCCTGGTTGCAGTATTTATGTGCTGTTCTGATTTTTCGTTGTCAAACAATCTTTTTAAAGCAGCTAACAAGTTGTCAATATCTTGAATTGAATGCTTGGGTGTAACTGTAATTCTCAAACGAGCAGACCCTTCAGGAACAGTGGGATAGAAGATAGGCTGTATATAACTATTATATTGTTGCAGGAGAAGTTTTGAAAAGAGCTTTGCCTTCTTAGTGCTATAGGTAAGAATGGGTATGATGTGACTATTGCTATCAATAAAAGGTATGTCTAAAAGATTTAATTTTTGTCTAAAGTACTTTGCTTTGTTAAAAATATCTACTCGCTCTTCATCAAGATTCTCTACGATTTCAATACTTTTTGAAGCAGCTGCAGCGATAGAAGGCATCATAGATGTTGTGAAAATAAAACCAGGAGCAAAGGACCTAATGAAATCTATCGTAGTCTGATTAGCAACAATATAACCCCCTATTTGTCCAAAGCCTTTTGCAAGAGTTCCATTAATGATATCAATTTGGTCTGATACATTATTTTTATAAGCAACTCCTCTTCCACCTTTTCCGTATAAACCTACCGCGTGGACTTCATCGAGATATGTGAGCGCATTATATTTTTTTGCAAGTTTTACGTAGTTAGATATATTGGTTTCTGTTCCATCCATAGAGTATAAAGATTCAAAGACAATAATTTTTGGTTGATTTAAATCTTTTTCAGAAAGGAGCGATTCTAGATGTTTGAGATCATTATGCCTAAAAATAGAGCATGATGCTTTGGAATTTTTTATTCCTTCGATTAGAGAAGCGTGATTAAGCTGATCAGAAAACACTTCTATATTTGGAATTCTCTTACATAGCGTTGCTAATGTCGTCTGATTTGCGACATACGCGGAAGTAAAAATGAGAGCAGCATCTCGTTCATGAAAATTAGCTAATTTTTTTTCAAGGTGATCATGATAGGGTGTAGTACCAGAAATATTTCTAGTTCCTCCAGATCCAGTTCCTACTTCTTCGATTACTTGGATCATCCTATTGATAACTTCTTTATTATGGCTCATATTTAGATAGTCATTAGAGCACCAGATAGTAGTATCGGGATTTATATTTTCTTTTTGATGTTCTTCGTTTGGTAAATTAACTTTGGTAAAAGGAAAGGTTTCCTGATATCTATAAATAGATGTAAAAGTTCTGTTATATCCTTTCGAACTAAATTGTTTTAGCTGTTTTTGAAGTAACTCTTTGTAATCCATAGTATTTTATGTTTTAGATCTAAACAAAATATAATTAGAATCCTCGGTCGAAAATACGAATATATCGTCAGTTTTAACAAATAGAAGATTAAAGTCTTGGAAAAAATAAAAATTGTGTCGAGAGCAAGTATGCTTGCGAAAATTCAAGCTGAAATTGTAGGCAAGCAATTGGAAAATTNCTTNCCAGAATTANAGNTTGAATATCATACTTCCACAACAATTGCTGATAGGAATATGGAAATCAATATCGCAGAATCTGATAGTGTTGGTTTATTTACAAAAGACATAAGCGATAAATTAATAAATAAAAAATTTGATATTGCGGTTCACTCTTGGAAAGATGTTCCGGTAGAGCCATCAACTAAAACTGAAATCATTGGTACTGTTAATAGAGGAGATATGAGGGATGTCTTGATTATTAAAAAAGATATTGCCAAAAATAAAAAGAAAGAAGTTTTTCAAATACTTTCATCTTCCCCACGTAGAAAACATAATTTAGCAGTANACTTGCCAAGACTTGTTCCATTTAACTTTGATCATTTAAGGTTTTTAGATGTAAGAGGAAATATTGAAACAAGGTTAAGAAAGTTTGTTCAGGGAGATTCAGATGCGATTGTAATGGCCAAAGTGGCTATTGATAGAATCTTAGAGTCCAATGATAACAAAGCAATTGAGTTCATTAAAAATATCATAAGCAAAAATAAATGGATAATTTTACCTCTTTCTATATTTCCTACTGCTCCTGGNCAAGGTGCAATTGGAATAGAGGCAAGNAAANATCGNAAAGATTTAAAAACCATAATTAATAAAATTACCAATAAGANTGTCTTTGATAATGNTTTGAAAGAAAAAAATATTTTAAATAAATACGGTGGGGGTTGCCAGCAAAAGATAGGGGTATCGATTTATTCTCAAAATGGAAGAACTATATTTTCTATGAAAGGGAAAACGGAACAAGGTGACGATATTAATAAGCATGATTTTTTTAATNANGGTTCAGATAAAAATTGTAAAAATNTTCCACAAAAATTACTNTATCCACTTCANGATGATAAAAATTTATTTCAACGTGTTCANATANTNAATAATGAAAAAATAAGTAAGCTATCAGAAAGCTTTATTTATATAAGTAGAAAAAATGTTCTAGATAATGTTCATAAATTAAATGATAGTAATTATCTTTGGGCTAGTGGATTAAAATGCTGGTATCATGCTGTGAAAAAAGGGTATTGGATCAATGGATCCAGTGATAGCATGGGCAATCATAAACTTAAG
>FUFK010044843.1_pt1 | contig 22529 bp, 22 predicted proteins | sample 1021851 | NCBI WGS metagenome assembly FUFK01 (sample SAMEA51879418, study PRJEB19060) | metagenome
ATATCTGTATATTCTGAAAATCACCCTAAAGAATATCCTATTGCGTTAGGTTATTTTAAACCTAAAAAAGTAATTGATCTATGTGACCATGATGTATATGTAAATGGCACAGGCGATCAATTTGAAAAGATAATTAATTATAGTATCTACAAACCTATAAAAGAAGATATACAATACAAGTATCTATTTCTTGGCACAAATGAAATATATTATAAAGAAGTAGAAAAACACATACACAATTATCCAGATCACGGTATCATAACCTATAATGATAAGTTTATTAATCCTAAACTAAACAATCTGATTGTGCCTATAAAAAACATACTTGGTAAGTTTGAAACATATGTCTATACAAAACCTAACTTTGATCCTGCACCTCGTTTATTCAACGAGTTTAGATGGCTCAAAAAAGAGGTCATTTATCTACGAGATAAATATAAGCAAGATGGCGGAACGGTTTATTGGAATAGACCTGTGAAATGCTTAACACAAAGTAAAGACAAGGTAGCAAACTTATTGAATTATGTTAGATAGAAAATCTTTAAATATAGATTTATCACATAGATGTTCTTTAGAATGTCCTAAATGTCAAAGACAAACCGAGTGGCGTGATAGAGGTGATAAGGTGCCAGGCAGAGATATTACTATGTCTGAAATAAAAAAGTTAATAAAGTTTTATAATAAGATTTATTTCTGCGGTCAGTTATCAGATCCTATTCATCACCCTAACTTTATTGAGATACTAAAACTTTGTAAAGATATAGATGTGGTAATACATAATGCCTCATCTCATAAACCAAAAGATTATTTTATTGAATGTTTTAAAGCAAATCCTAATGCATATTGGATATTTGGTATAGATGGTCTGCCTGANGAAAGTCATAATTACAGAATACACCAAGATGGTGTTAAGTTATTTAATATAATGTTAGACGCAAAAAAAATATTACAAAATCCACCTACATGGCAGATACTTACTTTTAAATATAATGAAGATAGTATAGAAAAATGTAAGCAGATTGCTAAAGAAAATGAGATTGCGATAATGATTACTCAATCATCTCGTTGGGATAAAGATGATGAGTATAAACCTTATAAAGGGTTTTTAAATGAATTTTAGTCCTAAATGTTTTCCTAATAAGCAGAGAACACAACCAGCTGCTTTAACTAATAGAGGTGAACTTATACCTTGTTGTTGGATAGATCATAGGGATAAGTTAGAACATCCTACTATGGTAAAGATGTTAAAGGTAAGTAAAGTAAATGATTATGAAAATGTTGAAGATATATTTAAAACAAAAGAGTGGCAAGACTTTGCAAAAAATCTAGCAGAAAAAAATATGAAAGAAATTATGCCTGTGTGTAAGCAAATGTGTGGTGGTAAAGAATTTAAAAAAGAAAACTGGATATACAAGAATATTAATAAAGAGGCAAGAGATGTTTGATCATCAATTTTTTACAAGAGATAAAGGCGAGAATCCTGGTGTCAATGTTGATCTATCTGCAAGATGTGGATTAGAATGTCCTAGATGTCAAAGACAAACTTACTTTTCAAGTAATAAGGATATACCTGGACATGATTTAACGGTAGATGATTTTGTGAAAATAACTGACTATTTTAAATCAATAAATTTCTGTGGTCAGTTATCTGATCCTGTGCATAACGAATACTTTATTGATATATTAAGATTATGTAAAATGAAAAATGTTGATGGTGTTATACATAATGCTTCATCTTTAAAATCTAAAGAATGGTATATAGAGGCGTTTCAAGCACATCCTGGTATGCGTTGGGTNTTTGGTATTGATGGTCTGCCTAAAGATAGTTGCATGTATCGTATCAACCAAGATGGCGAAAAACTATTTGATATAATGTTAGAAAGTAAAAAACATTTAAACACTACGCCTATGTGGCAATATATTATATTTTCTTATAACGAAAAAGATATAGATGAGGCAAGAAAGATGGCACAAGACAATGGTGTTAATTTTAGTCTTTGTTATTCATCAAAGTGGTTAAATGAAAACGATCCTTATATGCCTAAAGATAAAACTAAAAGAATATGGTCTAATCAGTATGGATAAATTTAGACCTAAATGTATGAATACTACTACGCAAATGGCTGTAGATAATAGAGGCAGATTACTGCCTTGTTGTTATATTGATACACCTAAATGGATTCAGTTTGAAGAAATAAAAAAGTTATTAAGTGTAAGTGATATTGCAAAAAATAAAAGTTTAAAAGATATAACATCTTCAAAAGAATGGGTAGAGTTTTATAATATTCTAAAAGAAGGTGATGTAAATAAAATACCTGCTGTGTGCAAACATCATTGTTTAGATGATGGCAAAGATAAACTAAAAGTAGAAGAATGGTTTGATGTGTCAGGTGATATGTATGAGAGGAAAGGTAAATGAGCGATATATCTTTTTATAGAAGATCAAAGAAAGGTATAAACATTGACATAAGCAATAGATGTCCTTTAGAGTGTATGAGATGTCAAAGACAAACTAACTTTACACTTGAAGGCAGAAAAGTTTATGGTCGGGACGCTACAATGGACGAGATAAGAAAGTTATCTGATTATTTTTCATCATTTAACTTTTGTGGTCAGTTATCTGATCCTGTTCATCATCCCAAATTTATTGAGATATTAGATTACCTATATAAGAAAGATATACAGGTTACGGTGCATAATGCGTCATCACAAAAACCTATGAATTGGTATATAAAAGCATTTCAAGCACACCCTAGAGCAAAATGGATATTTGCAATAGATGGTTTGCCTGAAGAAAGTAATATGTATCGTATTAACCAAGATGGTGAAAAGTTATATAGAGTTATGTTAGAAGCAAAGAAACATTTAAAACAAACACCATCATGGCAATTTATTGTGTTTAGTTATAATGAACATAATTTAGAGAAAGCAAAAAAGATGGCTGTAGATGAAGGTTTGATGTTTATAGTTTTACATTCATCTCGTTGGATGGGTGAAGATGACCCATTAAGACCAAAAGAAAAAGAATATAATTTAGGATATAAAGGATATATAAGACCAGATGTCAGACAAGAAACATGATTTAAAAGGTAAGTTTGTTGCTCAATGTATGAATGGCAAAATGCAAATGGCTATGAGTAATAGAGGTCATCTATTACCTTGTTGTTGGTGCGATCAGGAATGGACATTAAATACACCTTTGTTTCAAAAAATGTTAAAAGTGAGTAAAGTAAGTGAGGCAGAAAACATAGATGAAATAGTATTGTCAGATGAGTGGCGTGAGTTTGAACAGATAATGAAAGAAGGTGAAGCAGGTGATCATAGTAGAGTGCCTAAAAATTGTTTGTATCATTGTCTTGTAAGACCAAATGATCATGTAAAAATAGAACATCATTTAGATGAGAAAGGTAAATCAATAGTAAAAAATAAAGTATGAAGAAATTAGTTGTAAGTGGTTGTAGTTGGGGTGATTTAGATTTCTTTTCACAATTTCATCCTGATATGGATTGCAGTTGGCCTAAATGGCCAAATATAGTTGCAGAAAAGATGAATATGGAACCAGTTAATCTTTGTAAATCTGGTGCAGGTAATGAGTATATCTATTCATCTATAAGTGATTATCTACAAGAAACACCACATGATGAAATAGGTTATGTTATTGCAGCCTGGTCAACAGCGCCTAGAAGATGTTATAAAGTTAGAGATATGTGGAGAAATGATAGACAAGATTTAAGAGGTGATTTGCCATACTGGATAGAAAGAAGTATAAGAACAAAATATGCTTTTCAAAATCTTATGGAACAAACAAAACTTCCTTATCTTCATTTTCAAATGATTAGTTTATATAGAGGTCACTTGTGGGATTTATTAAAGAAACCAAGCGTGCCACAAGAGTATAAAAAATTAAAACATCTAACACTTGAAATTTTAAAAAATACAAAATATAAATTTAATGACAAGTATTTAAACTGGCCAACAGATGAAGAACTAGGTGGTCATACGGTTGAGTTTAGCGTATTAAAAGAAGAACATAAAATATCTGAATTAGATAGACACCCTAACGCAAAAGGGCAAGTAAAAATAGCGGAGTATGTATATGACAAATTGGGATAGAGAATATCTAGCACACAAACAAGAATACCTAGACCTTTTTGATAAGTGTATGCAAAAAGATCAGGAACAAAATGTAGAGTTTTTAGAAGAAAGTCTTAAACCATTAACAGATAAAAAACATATTGTTGCTTGTCAAAGTGGCACAGACGCTTTACGATTTGCTTTAGAAGCACTAGGTCTAGGACCTGGCAATGAAATAATGACTACAAATTTTTCATGGATATCTACAGCGTCTTGTATATCTATGGTCGGTGCAACACCTGTATTTTGTGATATTGATCCTAAAACCTATCATCTATCAATGCATAGTGTTAGAAGAATGTATCAACCTGAAGTTAAGGCGATTGTATATCCTCATCTATTTGGTTATATGTCAGATATGAAAGAGTTATTAGATTTTTGTAAAGAGAAAAACATTTATCTAATAGAAGACTCTGCTCAATCACTAGGTGCAAGTTTATTAGGCGTCAAGGCAGGTTCAATAGGCGATATATCAACATTAAGTTTTAATGCAAATAAAGTTATTGCTGGGATTGCAGGTGGTGGTGCAGTTTGCACAAATGATAAAGAACAAGCAAGACTATGTAAAAGATTAAGAAAACATGGCGAAAACAAAATATTAGGTTACAATTCTAAAATGTTATTAATGAATGCCGAGTTTATTAATTTTAGATTAAAGAGAATGACAGAATGGCAAAAGAAAAGGCAAGAGATTGCAAAACGATATGATGAACAATTAAAAGATATTGTGACCTTGCAACCTACTACAACAAGTTTAAATCATAACTATCACAAATATGTCATACGAGTTGAAGACAAAGAAACAAGAGATACACTAAAGAAAAGACTTAACGCAACCGTTCATTATCCTACTCCTATATCAGAAAACAAGATGTATGAGAAGTTAATAAATAGAGTTGATGAGTGTCCAAATACTCAATTAGTTTGTGATACGATATTGACATTACCTATTCATCCATACTTAACAGATGAAGAGGTTGATAACACTTGTAATATTATAATGGCTACAATATGAAAGAAATAATAATTAGTCCTTCATTTAAAACTTTCTGTTATTTTGATGAAAAAAATAACATGATTGATATAACAAATAAGATACCATTTAGACTTATAGAGTTAATTAAAAAGATGAGATACATCTTTGGCGATGATCTTGTAATTGATAAGTCTATTTCAGGTGACATTGAGGACATCTATGAGTATATAATAGAAAAGGCCTATGAAAGACCAGAGTATATATTTGAAGAATTAAATTTTAAAGATAATGCAAAACAAAAATTATTAATTGCATTTAACAAATTCTTTTGGAATAAAATATGAAAACATTAAAAGAAATACAAGAAAATTATTTAGCGATAGACTTCTTTCTATCTATGTCTTGTAATAAAAATTGTCACTATTGCACCTCTTATACTTTAGAGATGAGAAACTTGACGGTTGATATGGATTTCTTAAAAAGAACATTACACTATTTAAGAAACTATAAAATTCGTGTGTGTCTATTAGGTGGCGAACCTGGTCTTATAAAAAATTTAGATGATGTTGTAAATGAAGTTAAAAAGAATCCTAATCATGTGTGTTCGGTCTTATCAAACTCTTTTGTTCGTAAAAGATATCCACACTTAATAACAGATCCAGATGTTCTTTATATTGAACATAACATATTAGATTTTTATGAAGACAAGATTGAAAAACTAGGTAGTTTAGATTTACTATGGCCTTATGGTTTTATACAACCCAATAATCATAACGCTTATAATCTATGTGTAAAGACACCTAATTATTACAAATACAAAGATAACTTTCCTGAAGAAATGAAAATGTTAGAACATAAAAATACTATGTTTAAATCTTTTAACGGCAGAACACCTAATAAAGATGATGTGTTAGAGGTTCATACACAGGCAGCCGAGATAGATCGTAAGATGTGTGCTGCTTTTCCTATGGTGCCTGTTATAGATTTTGAAAAAAGACATATAGTCCATTGTAGTAAAAAGTTTGCTAACAATATTGAGTTATCTAAAACATTTGAACTAACACAAGAAAATATTGATAAGATGATGAACTTTAGATTGTTTAAGTATGAGAACTATTGCAAGACTTGTATGGAGTGGGTAGAACCTAAAGGTCATTTTCCTGTATCAAAATATGCGAGTGTATTATGAGTATAACTGATTCATTAAAAAATAGAAAACATGTTGTTGATTATTCTACTACTGAAATACCTACAAGAAAAGATATAGAAGAAATATTAAGAACAGCATTGCCATTGGTTACATCAAAACAAAAAGGTTATCCTTATCAAGTTTATGTATTAGGTCCTAATGCAGAGCGTAGCAAGAAGTTATATAATCTATGTGAAGGCAATAAGATTGAAACAGATGAAATTGCAGGTATGGGTGATCCTAAAAAATATATGGCAAATCCTGGTCTATATCATATGCGTTCAGCACCTTGGACTTTAATAACAACACCTATGACTAGAAAGGCAAATGCATTTCATAAAGCAAAATTTGAAGAGTCAGACTCATTATGGGAGTTAGACAATCCTAGTTTTGTTAATAATCAAAATAGGGAATCTTGTGCAGTTGAAATAGGCATGTTAGCAAAAGCAATCACAGGTGCTACTTTAGATAGAGGTTGGGATACATCATACAACATTTGTTTTCCTCATCTAAAACACAAGTGGCGTGATTTTCCTTTTATTCAATATACGCCTACACTAATGCAAACCATAGGTAAGTCTATCTATTACAAATGGCAGACAATGAAACCTGAAAATAGTAAATTAGATACCGATGTATCTTTTGAGGATATGTTTAAATTTATAGATGAATAAACTTCCTAAACATTTGACTAAAGGTGGTCCTGGCGATAAGTATCTAGGCGATGGTAAAGTAGATACATCTCAATGGTTTAAAAAACCTGGCATAGATGTAGGACCTTTAGAAAAACAAATACAAGACCAAGATATATTTTTTTGTGGCGCACCTTTTCAATTATTATATACAGATGTCACAGGTTCATATGCACCTTGTTCGTGGGCACAACATAAACCATTTAATTCACATATAAAAAATGTTTCAATAAAAGATTGGTTTGAAAACGATCCTAAATTAAATCAATTAAGAGAAGAAATGGTTACGCCAGGTTCTAATTTAGAACTAGCAAGAGTATCATGTAAATCATGTATTAAACAAGAAAAAGAATATGGCAGATCCAGACGACAGGCCTCATTAAAGATACAATCTAATGATGATGGTATATGGGCAGGTATAAGAAAGGCAGTTAATCGTTATAAAGAAACAAAAACAGGTCACATAAAAGATAGAATTTTTGAAGTGCAAATTAAAGCATTTGGTAATCAATGTAATTTAGATTGTTATATGTGCCACACTTATGACTCTTCTACAAGGACAACAACATTGAACTCAAAAGAATTAGAAGGTCAAACGGTTATGAATGTATGGACTCTTAAACATGGTAATGATCTTAAAGTTAATTCTATTAAAGGGGCACCTTTACAAGATATTATAGATCAGATAGCTGATATTGCACCTTACATTTACAATCTTAAATTAATAGGTGGTGAACCACTTGTGATGAAACAATACTATCAATTACTTGACGCAATCATAAAGACAGGTCATGCTCGTCATATGAAACTAAAATTTCAAACTAACATGTCTGTTTTAGGACAAGGTAAATATAAAATTACAGATTATATAAGACACTTTCAATTATTTGAATTTACGGTATCACTTGATGGTATAGGTAAGACAGATGAGTATATTAGGCGTAGATCAAATTGGGAAGATATAGTTAAAAATATAAAAGCAGTAAAGCAATATCCTAATGTTCAAATAAATGTAAATGGCACAATATCTTTTTTAAGTGTATTAAGATTTTATGAACTTATAAATTGGTTTGATGAAAACAAAAAACTATTTAAACAAATTAACTGGTCTAATATAAGAGGACCAGCAAAATTATGTGCAAATGTTTTACCTGATGAATTAAAAAAAGAACTTATATCAAAGTATGAAAACTTTCCTGATATACAAAATGTGTTAAAACAAGATAACAATGGCCTGTCTTATTTAGATACAATTGACTATCTTTTAAAAATAGATAAATATTACGAAGGCACTAAATGGGAAGCAAACTTATTTGATGTCTTTCCTGAATTGAAAAAATATAATGAGGAAAAAAGAGTGAAAAAGATATATTCAATAGCATTAAATTTACATGATCATAATACCTATGATGGTGTCTTTCATAATCAAAGAGAAAGATATACGAGATTTAAACACAATCTGCCATATCATGCTGAGGCATATAATCATCAATCAGACATATTAAATCCTGGCGACTATCGTTTAAATAATGAGTTTGTTAGAGAATATTGGGATACAAATAAACGAGATGGCACAAATGGTATTCTAGCATTTACATACACATATGGTGGTATTAGAATGTGTAAAGATATGTTGCCACAAGATATATTTAATTATGATCCTAAAAAACTATGGGACTATTATTTAAAAAATGATCTTTACTTTATAGATCATCATCAATCACACGCAGCCTATGCCTTTCTTAATTCAGGTTATAAACAATCTGATATACTTGCAATAGATGGTATAGGTTCTAAATTTAGATGTGTTTTTTTTGATAAAGATGGCAATCTAATTGATCTATCAGATAAGTTGCCTATTGGTTGGTTATGGAATCATATGTCAGGCCTTACAGGTTTTGGCACATTAGGTGCAAGTAAATTAATGGGTAAAGTAGGTTATGGCAAACATAGTGATTACTATTACAATGTATTTGAAACAATACTTGCAGGTGAGATAACTGAAAAGAAACAAGAACACTTTAAAGAAATTAGATTAGATAGTATTGAAGACCTTGCATATACATTACAAGAATTTACACTAGATAAAATTAGAGAACATGTATATCCATTAAAAACTTGTGATAATCTTTGTATTGCAGGTGGTGTTGCCTACAATGGTTATATGAATGAAGAATTTACTAAACATTATGAAAATGTATTTGTGCCACCTGCTGTGGGTGATGAAGGACAAGCAATAGGCACTTATATGCATGCCGACTATATGTTAAATAAAAATATACACAAGTCAGAAACATTTGCTGGTAAAGAATACGAACATAATATAGGTGAAAAAGCAGATTACAAAATGATTGCACAATCTATAGCAGATGGTAAGATAGTAGGTTGGTTTCAAGGCAAATCAGAAAGTGGCAATCGTGCATTAGGTAATAGATCAATACTAGCAGATCCTCGTAATCCTAATATTAAAGAAATAATTAATGATACTATAAAATTAAGAGAAGACTTTAGACCATTTGCACCTGCTGTTTTAGAAGAACACTACAAAGAATACTTTGATACAAGATTACCTAGTCCTTATATGAGTAGAATATGTAAAGTTAAAACAGATAAAGTGCCTGGCATTACACACATTGATAATACAGCAAGAATACAAACGGTCAATAAAGAATTTAACGAAAAGTTTTACAATATTATAAATGAGTTTTATAAAATAACAGGCATACCTATGTTATTAAATACTAGTTTTAATTGTAGAGAACCAATTGTAGAAACACCTGAACATGCAATAAGAACATTTAAAAGAACAGCATTAGACATTTTAGTAATTAACGATAGGGTAATATGCAAATAGATTTAGATTTATTTAAAAGAATAATACATGAAGGCAGGCATAATCCTGATATACTTGACTCTTATAGTGTAAATCAATTTAGAACAAAAGAGGCAATAATAGAACATGTTGAAATGTTAAATGCTAAAATAGATGAAATTGTAATTATGGGTAGTTGGTATGGCAGTATATTCATACCTGCTTATAAACATGTAAATAAAATTACACTTATTGATAAAGACAAAGAAGTTATTAATACTGCTACAAATAGATTGTTCTATGATTATAAAAATGTTCAATTTAGATGTCAGGATATATTTGATGATTTAAAACTAAATGAATATAGAAGTGCTAATCTTTTTATAAACACATCTTGTGAGCATATGGCACCTATGAAAGAATGGCCTATGTGGGAATGGATATGCAGAAAGAACAAACCATACTTTGCATTTACTTCAAATAATATGTTTGATATAGAAGGTCATATTAATTGCGTTAAGAATATAGAAGAATTTAAAAAACAATTACCTGATAATGCTGAAGTTATGATAGAAGATCAAATTAAAGATGAGCGTGGTATTAGATTTTTACTAATAGGAAAGTTTAAATGAAAAGAGTAATTTATAGTTTGTATATTGATATACCAAAAGAGGAGTTAGATATATTTGATAAGAACCTTTTAAAAGATGGTGCACCACCTACAAATTATGTAACCAAACAACAATTAAAAAATCACTATGATGACTTGTTAGCTTGTAAAGAAGCATATGCTCTTGCAAATAAAATTGATTTTAAAATGTTTGAGTATGATTTAAACTATATGAATTATCAACAACAAATGCAATCAAAATACCCATATCTAACAACCTATAATGTAATTAATTTTTATAAGATACATTTACTATACGAACTATCTAAAGAATATGATGAGGTATTGTATTTAGATTTTGATGTCGTGCCTATGAAATACGATAACTTTTTTAAACATTGGGATCTATCAAAAGGTATTGCAGTTTTAAATAACAACGATAGAAGAACACTTATAGAAAATGTATCAGACACATCACAGACTATAAGAAGTCCATCATCAAAATATTTTAATGCTCAGGCAATGTTATTTGAAAAAGGATTGTCTTCAGAAAATGATGTAATCAACACAGGCATAATAGGTGCAAGTGCTAAACACTTAAAAGATTTAAAATACTTTGATGACTTTGATAATGATTTAAAATTAATGTGTGATTTAAAAGATGGTTCAGGTATCTTTCCTGAAAAAGTATTACAATATTTTGGTTGGGATAATGAAACATTATTTGCAGTTAAACTAAAAGAACACAAAGTGCCTGTTCAATGGTTAGATGATAAGTGGCATTACTTTTTTGCTGATCAAGGTTTTATACCTGAAGAAACAATATTGTGTCATGCTATTTGTAAAAACTTTGATCTATGTTGGAGAAGATTAAATGCTTAAAATATGCACGGTCTTTTTTGAAGGTTTATATCACCCTAATGCAGTTTCAAATTTATACAGATCACTAAAAGAAAATAGTAGTGTGCCTTTTGAATTTATTTGTCTTGCAGATAGAGGTGTGGATGCTGATGTTGTTTTACCTTATAACAAACATAGTAATATAAAATTACATTGGCACAAGTTAAAGTTTTTTAGTCCTCAATTTGCATATCAAAAACCAGGTGATGATATAATCATTATGGATATTGATCAAAAGATTGTCGGTAATGTTGATGATTTATTAGGTCATCCTGTATCAGAAAACGAACTAGTGACCTATGGTCAATGGTGGGAAAACAAACTAGGTATCAATGGTGGTTTTTATAAGTTTAAATCAGGCAGTTTAAAGTTTGTGTGGGATGACTTTGCACTTAATCCTGAATACTGGCAATTACATTTCTATGACAATGGCACCGTTCATTACAAATACTATGGCGAACAAAACTATGTAAAATTAAAAGTATTAGAACACAAAGCAAAACTAACTAAAACACCTAGTGAATGGATTGCGAAATATACAGATGACTATACAGAAAATTTAAAACTAAATCAAATGTATATGCAAAAATTTGATACAGACTATATGATATTAGATAATCAGGTAAATGAAAAATTAAAAGTTATACATTATGCAGGACCAGGAAGAAAGATAAATGAGAATAATTTGTTGTAGATTTGGCGATAAGTTTAATCAATGGCATGTTGATAACTTAAAACATATGATAGATGAATACTCTGGTCTAAAATATGATAGTTTTGAAGTTATAGAAGATGATCTGTATGGCAATTGGTTTAACAAGTTTCAAATGTATGATAGATTTAGAGATGGCGAAAATCTATACTTTGATTTAGATTTAGTTATCTATGATACATTACCTAATTTAGTTAGAAAAGATTTTACATTACTAGATGATACATGGTGGAGAGAACCTGCTCATACGCCACTAAACTCATCTATCGTATCATGGACTGGCGATGTATCTTATATATGGGATAAATTTAAAAAAGAAGATACATTTTATATTGATACTTACACTAAAGGTAGTGATGAATGGTATTACAAACATATTGAATACAAAACATATGATAAGATATGTCCTTCAATCAAGGATTATCTATATCAAAAACCACCTCAATTTAGTGTATGCACTTTAGGTCAAATGCACCATCTACAAGAAAAAGGTTGGTCTGGTTGGTATTCTAATTATTTCTTACCCATACATTGAAGAGCAGCAGCAATAATATCTAATTTATTTTTAGACTTTCTTAACTCTTTCTTTGCTTCTTCGTTTGTAGATTCTTTAACAGCCTTCAATTCAAATAAAGCAAGTTTCAATGCAAAGACATGATCAGCGTTATCAGTATCATCAAATAAAGAAGTCACTAATGTAGGATAAAATTTAGTATCTATTCTTTCACTATCCATAATTAGACCATCTTTTTGTGCAATTCTAATTACGGTTTCTTCAAATAGTTTTCTTTCTTTTTTATGTTTCTGATATGTTGACTCGTGTAATTGATCTAAACTCATTACCGATTTAAGAGCCTCGTATTGATGATGGCCTTCTTCAAAAGGTATTATAGTTGTAAATACTTTTTTCTTATCTTCAGTTGTTGTTTGTATTTCTATGTTCTTTCTTTCCTGATCTATAAAATAGGCAGTAAGAAAATTATCTTTTAGATATTCTTCAGTTATCATTTCGGTTCTCCTTTATGTATTCATACAAATTAATTCTTGGTTGCCAACCTATATTATTTAGAAGGGTATTATCAGCAAGGTTATCTAGTCTTTCGGTTTGTTCTCCCACAACCCTTTCACAATCTATGCCAAAGTAATCTATCAATTCAACAAGATTGTTTGTGTGACCAGACCCTATGTCTGTAATACCCTTCAAGTTTGAATGTATCAAACTATCTATCGCTCTCACTAGATCGTCAACATGAATAAAGTCCCTACTATGATTAGTGTTGATATAAGGAACATCATTTCTTAATATTCTTGGTATNAACATTGTNTCTCTAGCATTAGGACCATANACNGTTGTAAATCTACATCCGATACTATTNTCTGGTGCAATTTGTTCAAGGCTATACTTACTCATGGCATATGGATTCTTCCATGGTTCGTGTGCCGTTGATGAACTTGCGTAAATAATTCGTGTGTCTTTAAAGTAATCAAATAATCTTTTACCTGCAATTACATTTTGTTCCCAATAGTCAGTAGGTCTTTCTAAACTATCTCTAACGCCAGATAANCCAGCAAGATGTATAACTAAATCTACTGAATATTTTAAATCGCAATTGAGAAGATCATTACCTGTTTCTTTATCTAAACAGATAACGCTATGATGTCTATCTTTAAGAAATTTATTGAGATGTTGGCCTATGAAGCCTGCACTTCCAGTTAATAATATATTCATAATATAAAAGTATATATAAGTCTATTACGACTTATTAATTCTTAAATTGTATGTGTTCGCAGTTGTAACCGAACCATTAGGAAATTCCTGTGCCCGATAATCATCATTTTCTTGTCTTGTTTGATAATTACCAGAACCATCTAATATAGTATCAGCCATACCTGAACCTCTAGTCTGACCAGAGCCAGATGTGCCTAGATTATAACTTATTGCAAAACCATCNGTTGATCCTGCAGCCGTTGATTTAATCCACGAAAGTAATAATGCGTCAAAGTTAGCAGTTGTAAATTCTTGTATATTATTTGAACCATCTAAAAAGTATGGTTCAGTATATGTAGCATCCGTGCCATCAATTCTTTGTAAATAATAGTTTTGAATAGTTGTTGGTTGATCTTGTGTTTCAGGAATTGAACCTGCACTATAAGCAGATGTATCTGCTCTTGTATCTATGAATACTGGTGTGTCTGAACCAGATACTTCAGTTGATCCTGATACAGAAGCACTTGTTGAAATATGGTATGTTCCTGCAGCCGTAGCACTTACCGTACCACTTGCAAGTAAATTTATTGCAGGGTGTATGATTGTGTCTTTCCAATCTGCTACAGACATTGCCTGTATTTGACCAGACGAATTGTAATAGATAGGAAATGTTTTTCCTGTATCTGCTGTAGGTGTTGAAGTAGTTGTAGTGTTTTGAATCTTATCAAATGCTACCGTTACCGTTCCTGGTTCCTCTGTTGATGATTCAGCAGGGAATGATGAATTACTTGTTGATACAGCACCCGCTTTTTTACGAGTATCGTTGATTGTTCCTAGATTACCACCTGAACTTACTACTGATAATACTACACTAGGATCTGTTGAATATTGATAGACTGCTCTAGCGATCAATTCATCGACCTTCGTTGTGTCCATCTCTCGTAGATTTCCTGAATCTACATATAAGGGTTTTACTACTGCCATAATTTCTCCATTATTTTCTTCTTATGTTCTATTTATACATCCTTATGCACCTGCACCGAATAGTGTTTTAACTACCGTGCCAGATGAGTTTAAAATCTTCAATTCTACTACACTTTTTAGTTGATCCTGACCTATTGCGTCATCGGCCATATTTGCCTCAGCAATCGTATCATTTGCAATCATAGTGCCTGATATATCGCCTGTTGAACCTGTAACCAATAGTGTTCCACTTGCGTCAGGTAATGTAATTGTTCTATCTGCTGTTGGGTCAACACAAGTAATAACGGTCTCAAAATCGTCTTCAGTTGATCCTTCTAATACAAAACCAGATGAACTTCTTGTATATATGAAACCTCCCGTCACAATATTACTTGTACCAAATCTTACTGATCCTTCAGATGATTCTATATGTGTGCCGTCTGTTCCACCTATTGTAATAGTNTTAGTATTTGTAATTGCAAGTTTATCAGCAATTGTTACCGTATCAGCGTCTGAACTTGCNATTGAATTACCNGTTGCAGTAATTGTTCCTAGACTATGTGTACCTGTGCCTGAAGCAGTAAAGTTACCTGTAATAGTCACATTAGGCGTTAGTGCCGATGTAATAGTGTCTGTTGCAGATACCGTGTGTGTAATTTGATTTGTTGTTCCGTTAAATGTAATTGTTTGAGCATTACCTACGGTTTCAGTATTTGAACCATCAGTAATATTAATCGCAAGTGATCCTGCAATCTGTAAATATAATTCATTTACAGCACCGATTACAGATGTTGCAGTAATGGCAGGATTAAGTGTTGCAATATCACCGAAGTCTTGTGAAGACAGAGCATTAAACTCCGTTCTAAAGTCTTCTAGTGTTTGTGTTGCTGATATTGTTCTTGCAGCCATTATTTTTTAAACCCCTCTTTGATCATCTTTTTTATTTCAAACAATTCTTGTTTTAAAGTATTTATTTCTTTTATTGCGCCTCTTAATTCATCACCTTCTTTTTGTCTTGCCTTATGTCGTGCCATGTATAATTGAAAATCACTTTTATTTACATTNATAATTGCGTTAGAGTTTGTTTCTCTTACTAAATTTGCAAANCCTTCTACTCTAACTCTAGCCATTATATTGCCAACGCAATTCCTCTCATATCTCTAATGATAGGTGGATATGATGAATTGGTTCCTTTCATAACTATTTTTAATTGAAATGATGTAAATTCATTTATATTTGCTTGTGAGAACTTATACTCTTTAAATGTTGTATCGTCTTCACTAGGCACGATTGATACATCTGGACTACCATCACTATTAAATGGCGTCCATGCTAATTCTGATAATTGAACATCTTGGTCTGAACCAGAAACTCTAAAATACATCTCTACTTCAGATGTTGCTCTTATGTTTGCAGTTAATCTTATGTCTAATGCTTTTGAGTTGTTTTCTAANAATACTGGTTTAGTACAATAGACAGCAGCCGAACTTGTTCCTGTATTTGCTGTATCAGCAACAAAATTAGGTGTGTTAGAACTTGTCGGACTATTTAATCTGTTTTGAATTGTAAAGACACTCATTCTTTGAGTATCTAACACAGGCGATAGTTTAGTATTTGTAGTTGATAATTCTAAAATTGTATAGAAAGATTTACCACCTGTAATTGTTTCGTTTGTTTCATTTATTTCACTTGCAACCATTCTAGGTGCAGTAAAGAATAAGTTATCGTTATGAACAACAGCAAGTTTATTTGCATTTGAGATTAATGAAAATTCTGTTTCTGATCCATGAACTGATCTACCAGTTGTTGTTCTTACAAAGTAATCTATGTTTGTTCCTGGCACGGTCATTGTTTGAATACCACCAAGGTTTAATACATCAAACAATCTATTTTGTGTAGCAGTCACCGTAGCGCCACCAATATCACCTGTCGCATTTGCTGTTCCGCCAGTTGTAATATCATAACTATCTAAAGTCACATTTGAAATACTTGTATATGTGCCATTGATAGCAGTTGATGTTGTATCAATACCATTGTATGTGCCAGCAGCGATACCTGCAATCGTCACATTGTTTGATGTGCCATGCATACCATGATTAGGATGGAACACTCTTATAACTCCTGAACTATTTGTTGTTCTTAAAGGATTGTTTTTAAGTGTTCTTGTTGGTAAAGTGTCGTTAGTTAATGTAACCGTTCCTACAACATTACTAAATTCTGCTCTTCTTAACTTAAATTTCATATCTTCATTTTGTTCAGCAGACCAAGTCATACCATTCTGTGATTTGAATAATACACCAGCATATGGCTGAGCAGATATTGTTCTACTTGAGTCTAATGATGTTTCACCTATTCTTGCAACATAGGCATTGTAATCTTGTGAGTTTGCCATAACGACAAAACAATGTTCAACATTATTCTGTATATAAACAGGACTTGGGAATGTAAATTTAGTTGCAACCGTACCATCTGTTGATGTATTTACTAAACTAGGATTTAAGGTCACTTCAGAAAAAGGTAATATTTTCTGACCTGGATAACCATTTACAACATCTCTTATTTGAACCGTGACTGGTATAGCAGCGTCTTTTGTNNNAAAGAATATATCNATNGANGTTAAGAATACACCACCTTCATCATCAATTAAGAAAGTTTGAGCAAGTGGGTCATGGTAACCTACTTGTCTTTCTTCCGTTCTTGTTGATGTTCTTGTAATTGTTTGTGTTTCAGTAACCGATCTCATCTCTACTNTTGCTTCTCTACTTGATAAGATAGTTTCTCTAACCGTTTCTAATAAACCTCTTGCAACATATTCAACATTGGCTGCTGTTTCTACATTAGCATTTGTTAAACTATTTGTTGATGAACTTGTTAATCTGAATAATCTTTGACCTGTTCTCCATCTAGGATTTGCGTCAACCTTAGGATCAGGTATTGCAAATGTTCCTGATACAGCACCATTTGAGTCTGTAACCANATTACCACCAGCAGAACCGCCTTCAGGCGTCACATAAGTTGCAATNTCTATGTTATCAAAGAAAGGATAAACTCTTGTATTAGGTTTTAATCTTGTTGCACTAAAAGTTATTGTTCTTTGTCTAATAAAAGGAACAAATGCAACAGAAACTACTCTATCACCAATAGATGTTCTAATTGTTTCTGGTATTGCAACAGCTCTAATACCTGTTCTTGTTTGTGATACTTGTTGAGCAGTTGTGACTTCTTCTTGTGCCATAACTCTCCAACCATGACCACCTCTTGTTCTATATGTGCCTACTCTTTGTCTTTCTGTTTCAACAGGTCTACCTGTCCATGTATCTTGCCATGANTTCCANACNGTNNNCATAGGAAATTCTGATAATTGANTAGAGTTACCTGATTGTTTTGTTAAGTTATCCCACGAACCATTAGGGTTGTTAATAACTAATTCAGGTGCTCTTTCTGTTTCTTTCCACTCATCACCTGGTGGTGTTAATTCTATTGCGCCTATCCATGTAAATACACCAAATGGGTTTACATTGATTGCCTTACTTGCATATGGTTGATCTATTAATGTTTCTTCAGTATATGGTAATGTAATTAGATCGCCAGTCTTTTGATAATTATGATCTGTTCTATCACTATCAACAATTGCTGTGCCGTCATCATCTCTTTCAATAAGTTGTACAGCGTCTTCATGGAATGTAGGTCTTGCCTCACCTTTTGCATAGTCAATTGAAATTTTGTAATCGTTATTACCAACATCACCTATATTGTGACCTGTAAAGTTATCTACAACAAAACCATTTTTAAATCTATCAAAACCATTTGCGTCTTGTATTTGTAAATTTTGTGCAGCCGTTTCTAATAAAGATAATTGAGTATAATATTCTACGGTTGATATTCTGTTTTCAATACGACCTATATCTCTCATAGTGTATCGTTTATTATCTACATGCTCAATACCTACTTCAGCAGTATCTAATGTGTATGCAGGTAAAAATAATGTGTATAGGTGCATTGCATTATCTAATGTGCCAGGCACTCTAGGTTCTAATGAACTTGCGCCTTTTAATACTTTAAAGTTACCATCTTTATCTAAAAATATTTTATCTACTCTACCTAGATAGTATTCAAAATCTGATCTTACATCTGAACCAAACTTAATAGGATTTACAACNGAAGCACCTGTGCCATCAAAACTTCTATTTTGAGAACCATTGTTTATAGTTGAGTCGTCATCTACTCTAGGTCTAAAATCTAAACTATCTCTTAATTCATATCTTACACCAGTTGTTTGTGAAGTGTATGATGGTATATCTTCGTAATCAATTCCTGAATATGAGTCAACACTAAAGAAGTCACCAGTTGAATGTGTATAACAATCAAAGTTAATTAATAATCTACCTGTTGGTGTGACCTCGCCATCTTTTAATTTAATTCTACCTATATCGTAAAAGTTATCTCTTTGACCATCGTCTAAATCAAATCTACTTGTAATATCTGTATGTGAAGTTGTTGCAGCTGTTGAGAAGTCAGGCGCCATGAATACACTATTAAGTGCTTTAATATCTGCCTTACCTAATCCAATAGTGCCTGATTCAATAGTTGCCTGTGATGATATNGCANCCGTTTCACCNGCACTTAAAGTTTTTGTNTTTTCTGTTCCGACGGTTTTATTTAATGTTAATAATGCCTTAACGGTATGACCTGCGTAATTAGCACCAAAGTCTAATGTNANAGTTGTCTTTGCACCATTCAATGAAAATATAGCACCACCTTCGTGGTTGTTGCCTGATAAACTTAATACATCACCTACAGCACCTGTTCCACCAGAACCAACTACCGTAATAGAAACCGTAAAGTCTTTTTCTGTTAAACTTGCAAATTCTTCATCTACACCAGCAGAGAAAGTCCCTATACCATCACCTGTTAGTGTTTTGATTTCNTGTTTTCTNAATNTATAAGTTGTATCAGACGCATTACTATTAGCTGTTGTTTTTAATGTTTTAANATTNTCATATGGTAGTTTAAATACTAAAATATTTTTGTTTGCGTCTTGTAATTTTGCTCTGCCTCTAGTTGCAATTGTTTTTGTTGAAACATCTGAACCACCGACAGCAGCAGATAATGTTAATGAACTAGATGATATGATTGCCTCTACTATTCTTGTAATAGATGAACCACCATCTGTCGTAAATGTAATATGATCTCCCAATCTTAATTCTTCAGTAAATCTTGTATTGAATCCTGTNACCGCTGTGCCACTATTTGCAACAGACATTGAACCAGTTAAAACAAATTCTTCTCCGTTTGCGTCTAGTGATGTATCAGCAGTAAATGTTGGCGAACCTGCCTCACCAAGTTGTTTTACATAAGACATATCATAATTTAAAGCGCCTTTAAATCCTACAGCGTCTGCTTGTATAACGGATGTTGTGCTACCATCTGTTATTGTTTCTCCTGCAACAAACTCACCTTGAACATTTGTTAAAACAACAACACCGTGTGCAGCTGTTCCACCTGAACTATAAGCACTTGATGAACTTGTATCTACTGAAGTTGTTCCGTCTGTAGCAAATAATTCAAAAGTTGTTGATGTTGGATTTCTAACCGTATGAGTTGTATTAATATCAGTCATACCACCAACACTTGCAATTGTAATTTGTTGACCTTCTCTAAAGTTATGACCACCTGAACAAGTAACCACACAAGGATCTGCCTGTGTTGCACCTGTGATAGTTGCAGTTTCAGTTGATGATGTATTTTCAAATATACCAGTTGCACCTGAAGTGTTACCAGTTATAGTTGCACCTTGTGAATATGATTGAGCAGTTAAAATATTTAAGTGGGTATACATAACAATATCAAATAAGTATTGTTTATATACAGCGTCTGTTAATGATGAACTTGAAAATATATTTGCAGTTGCAGTCCCAGAGTTATATTCAAAACCTCTAGTCTTTGCTCTACCGATTGCTCTATTTCCTGCACCAGTTCCTATTGTAAATGATCCTCTACTTGATGTTGCTACATCTGTTANAGCTNNTGTTTCAAAAGGGGTCACTCCTGTTGCGTTTNCAATATCAGGTNNGTTATAAACATTGGTTACATTTACAAAGTTACCTACATCAAATCTAGTATTAAAGTTATTTTGTGTATCAAAATCTCTTGCCTTATCTACATTCAAATAAGTTGTTGCGATTGTATCTATTTCATAACCTTGAACATATGCTTTACCAGGTGAAAATCCTACAGCAAGTTTAGTTGCGTCACCACCTGCTGATGATGAATAGATACCTCTATTATTACCTGAAGATAAATGTTCTCTAACATCTATATCAAAAGGCCTTACAACATAGTCACCAGATTCGTCATGTGTTCTACGAGCAAGTGTATCTTCTAATATAGCATATTCAGTTGATCTAACTTGGTTTTGTAGATTACCATTTGATAATCTTAATAATTCATAAAAGTTTGCGTCTTCAGTTGATGTTAATGTTTTTTTAGCTAATGTTAATTCTATTTTAAATCTGTGAGCGCCAGGTGCGTTTGTGTTTGATACTGATTGTGCATTATCATTTAAAGATGTATCATCGCCTGGGGTTACAAAAGATTCTGTAACCGTTAAACCTACTCTATAAGAAGGTGTGTTTGTATATTTGTCTAGTATTAAAGTTTGACCTGTAACCTGAACATGAAAACCATTTATGTAATATACACCTTGTTGAACTTGTGCAGCCGAACCTGTTGCAGTTGAAGCGATAACACCTGTAGGACCACCAGAAGCATTTGATGTAAATGTTTCTCCGTCTGTAAATTGAATAGTTGCGTTATCAGTTGTATTTGTATCAAAGTATTTTACAAATAAAGTGTCAGGATCTGTTCCGTCAGCAACAACACTATTAATTACTTTTGCCGTGACGCCTGAAGTTGCACCTGTAAGTGTTGAACCTACATAGTCAGAAAGATTAGTTGCAGTTTTAGAGGTTAGTTTTACAGCATAGTATCTTAAATCATAACCTATCTCACCAGGTATGATCATTGCACCTTTATCAAAAAGGTGATCAGATAATCTTTCTATTTGATTTTGTATTTGTGTTTGACTTTGTGTTAATTCTCTTGCTTGAACAGCAAACGCTGGTCTAAAAAGTATTCTATGAAACTTTTTACTTTCGTCAAAGTCATCATAGTATGGACTAACATTAAAGTCAGTTGGACTTGGCATTATTTATTTTTCCTTTATTAAAACTCAATTACGAGTTTGATGTTTTCAGTTTGGTCAGTAGCCCTTGCAATTTTAGTCCTGTTTTCTACATATAATATTTCACCAGAGTCATGTTGTAATTCTGGAGCAGCATAGCCACTTGAAAAGACAACACTATTAACCGTTTGTGAAGATGTATCAGGAGTGCCTGTTGCACTTGAAGTCTGACCAGTAATTACATTTGCGCCTGAAAATGCAGTCACATTTCCATTTGCGTCAGCACCAGCGTCATTGTGCCTTGTTTGAACATAATATAAAATATTGTTTGTTGAATCCCATTCTACCACTTTACCAACAGCACCTGTTCCTGATTGATTGATTTCTTCGTCAGGTGTAAATGTGCCTGGTGTTGGCGAACTTGCAATCTTAACAGCGTAAGTGCCTCTTAATGTTGCAGCTGTAGCTGCTGAACCAGCAGAGTTATTAGGATTTTTAATTAATAATATTTTTCTAAAGTCGTTTGCAGCTGTAAAGTCACCAGAGTTAGAAGCTTCTGTTCCTTCTAGTGTTGTATTTAACATTACAAAGAATCCACCTAATTCTTCTACAGCGTTAAAACCATGACCACCTTTTGGTGGAATAATAAC
>FUFK010040688.1_pt1 | contig 22527 bp, 11 predicted proteins | sample 1021851 | NCBI WGS metagenome assembly FUFK01 (sample SAMEA51879418, study PRJEB19060) | metagenome
GCAAGAACATATGATATGATATCACCAACTTTAACCAAAGTTCTAAAGTCAGCAACACCACCACAAGTCATTGTACCAGTTTGATTTAAACCAGCACCACTTACTGATGTAACATTAAATTCATCACCAGGGTTAAATGGTCTAACTTCTCCACTTAATTCTGTATTNGCAAGNAANANNTCNCCNCCACCTACAGCAGATGATACTGANTTAACATCAGAAAATTCAAANTCAGTTGAAACACCAACNTTTCTACCAACANTNATACCATTTATTTCAAGTGGTTCATTNATNTGAAAGTNACCTTTAGTATTATAAAGAACNATNTTTGATCCATTAGATANNGCAGATCTTAAAAATCCTGTAGATCCACTAAATTTACCTTTTACATAAGAATCTTTAGCAGCAGTNATCGCTGTACCAACTGTAATTTCTGTAAATGTTTGAATATCATATAATCTNANATCAAATTTTTCNGTTGATACACCTACTTGAAACTTTTGATTAAAATCATATGCTCTTGCAAGACCAATTTCTTTATCTCCTGATACAAGTGCTGCAGNNGNACCTGNTCCTTGTATTCTACGNTCATGTAANACCACAAGNTCNGTNCCAAATCCAACCTTTGGTACATTAGATACATTNTNAAGAGTTACAACNTTACCTGCNTTAACAGGAACNAACTGTGTNTCCTTCTTACGGGTTGTTCTTGGTTTTACTGAGTCAATAGCAGTCGTACCGATTTTATCGATCTCATAACCCCTTACATATGCCTTTCCTGGGGAAACTTGAATAGTGTAGATATCATCTGATGGTGTATTACCATTTTGAGTAGTTTCATTTTCAAAATACAATCCTCTATTTGATATTCTATCATTTAAAGACTCACGAATATCAAGAGTAAATGGTTTTGTATAATAATCACCCGATTCATCATAAGTTCTTCTTGCTAACTCTCTTTCAAATATATTTAAATCTGTAGTATTAACAATATTCTCTAAAACACCCTCTTTTAGTCTAATTACTTCTATAAAATTTTGATCACTTGTATCTGACAGTGATTTTTTAATTAATGTTGTTGATATCTTAAATCTATCAGCACCAGGAGCAGATTCATTTGCAAAACCAACTGCATTGTCAAATAAATCAGAATTTGCCTTTGATGCACTAACTATTTCTTCTTTTATTGATAATCCAACTTTATAAGAAGGAGAATTTGTATATTGATCTAAAATAACTGTAGATGTTGGAACACTTACAAAATAACCTCGTATAAAGTATACACCTTCAGAGATTGATACAGAAGATCCAGTTGCAGTTGCATTAGTGTCTATGCATTTTGCAAAAGATGAATTTGCCTCTATACTTGATACTGAAAAATTAATGTCTGAAAGGGTAATTAAATTTTCTCCATCTGCAAATCTATTTTGTTCACCATTAGTTCCATTTGAAACATATTTTACATATATTGTATCTACATCATCCGTAGATTCTGTTTGTGTAAGTCTATTGATAACTACCGCAGTTACACCAGATGTTTCTCCCTTTATCTTAATTCCACCGTCTGCTAGTACTTTTGTATATTCTTTTACTGGTATATTTAAAAAGAATGGATCTAGTTTTACCGCAAAATATGAATCATCAAAAGAAACTCCACCAGGAATAACCATCGAACCTTCTTTAAAGAAATATTGTCCAAATTTCTCTATTTGATTCTGAAGAATTGATTGTAATGTAGTTAATTCTCTAGATTGAACAGGAAATCCAGGTTTAAACAGTACTTTCTTATAATTTTTACTCTCGGAAAAATCATCAAAGTATGGGGAAACATTTAAGTTAGTGTTCTGTGTCATTTCTTTAGAATTCTACTACGATTTTTATTTCTTCCTTTTGTGAAGATGACCTAGTGATAGGTGCTCTATTATCAATATAAATCACTTCTCCTGAATGCCTGTTAAAATCAGGAGGTGCTATACCATCATTAAAAGTTTGTCCAAGTTCAATGATTCTTGAACCTGTAGTTATTTTATTCTGGTTGTCAAAGGTATCATCTACCACTAAAGTAGGCCCCACAACCGTATCACAATTAATAGAAGTTGCAATACCCGCAAAATCTAGCAATTTATTACCAGCGATGGATATATCAGTTAATCCAACAGGTTGATAATACCTTAAGATACCAGTATCTTTATTCCATGATGCAACATAACCAACAGCAGTTGATCCGACACCAACTGTTTGACTTATCTGTGCATTGATAGGGTATGTAGTTCCACTGGTTGTTGCTCCTGCACCAGCCCTTAATTTTAAAGCACCAAGAGCAGTTGCAGTTGATGTATCTAGAGGTTCTGTAGCACTGGCAAATTGCACAGGATTCTTAATTAATCCGACACGAGCAAAATTATTACCAGTAACGTAATCAGGGTCAGTATCATATTTAGAATAGACCATGACTCTATTTCCACCTAGTTCTCTGTAAATATCAGCACCATGTCCATCTTGTGGAGGTATGATAACTTCAAATGTTGCACCAGATCCAGCAGAAATTTGTGATAGTAATGTATCCTCAAACTTGATAAATGCTTTTGTGTACCCTGTTCCACCATTTGTTACAGTAATTGTATCTACTTCACCACCATTAAGTGTGATTGAAACAAATCCACCATAACCATCTCCAAGTATGGGTACATTAGTAACAGTCCCTGTAGTAGATCCACCCGTTATCTGATACGCAGATCCTCTTGCAGTTATTAAAACAGTTTCAATTTTTCCTTTAACTGCAGCGTTTTTGATAGTTGCTGTTGAAGTGTCACCCCATTTTTCTGGTAATGGTATGTAACTATCAGTTGCAAACTTAACAACGTCTGAAGGAGATATGGTATATAAGTATTTCCAAAGATAACCATCAGACCCTGTTCCTGCTGCTTGTGGAGTCACATCAACAAAATTAGGTTCTGCTAATGATTTTTGCCCTTTTGGGAACTCAGGGTTGGCACCATTATTCAAACAAGCATAAACTTTAAATTCGGAATTTACAATAAAAAATTTTGATCCATATAATGTGGTGGCAGAAGATTGAGGTGATTTATTGTCTATATCGTAATTGTTTTTATACATGTCATATGTTATACCCAACTCCCAATTATATCTTCTTACAACTCTTCTAACATCACTTGCAGTAACTCTTTTCAAGAAAAGCATGCTATCGTGATATAAATTTTCTTGCTGAAAAGAATCTTTAGGGGGTGGAGTTCCATTAACAGTTCCCCAATCAGAATCACCATAATCCGTAATACCTGTAAAAGTAGGATTTGGATGACCTAAAAATGTATAGTAGTAATTCGTCGTTGTACCAATTCCAGTAAAACTTTGGGCAAAAGTTTCAGCATTTAATATTCTAAATTGGTCAGTGATTATGGCTGGCATTGCTATTGCTTTTTGATTATTTATACCATAATGAAGAGTGTTAGTTATACTCAGTTCTAACCCTGCTTAGTCGAGTGACTTGTGCAGATGTTTTTATACCAACAGTTCCTTGTTGATTAAAGAAAGTAAATGGATGAGAACTAGGTGTCCTTGACACTTCTATCGACCCCCAACTATAATTTCCAAGTGATGTAACATGATTTACCGTGCTGGTGTTTATTCCTGCTACACTATTTACATTTGAAAATACTCTGAGAATCGATGAACCAATTGAAACATAATGATGAGCATAGAATACATTATCTATAAAGGCAGTTCCAATTGCAACCGTGGTTCCTGCAGTTGCACCAATACTTGTAACACCAGTTCCAACTACAGAATCATGAATAACAAAGAAATCACCTGTTGTAATTCCACTTCTTCCTTTACCTGTATCACCAATAATATCTGCATCTGGTTTTAAATCAAATACAATGCATTTTTTAGAACCCATATTTAATCCAGTGTTACTTACTGCGACACCAACAATTTGACCATAATCACCATTAAATGAAACATTTTTAATATCCTCTACAACTGCAGTTGTTCCTAAACCAACTATTCTTATGTTGCTTCTGCTTCCATCAGTATTATCAAGTTTTGTGAATAATGGATAGGTATTCTTAACGTATATTTTAGTATCAGTAGTTGAAACAGATTGAATAATATTTGTGCATGGGTATATTTGAGGTTCTAGATAATTTCTAGACTTATCAATTTTTGCACCATCAATTATTACATCTTCAGTTTGTTTTTTCCAATCAACTGGTCTCTTAATTGTATTATCAGTAACGATACCAACACCAGAATATACTTGTGTTTCAACAGTATCTGCAGAAATTAGTTGATAAACTAATCTTGGATCTTGACCTGATGTATTTTGGTATTTTTGTAATTGTAAGGTGTCTCCTTGTTTTATAGTTTGATCTACATCAATTTGAACAAAGTCATTATCAGACCCAGTGTAGAAATAAACTCTACATGTGCTACCTTCTCTTGGTGCCTCTAAGAATTGTAATCTTGTACCTCCTGTAAAGGTATAATCAATATTGGGTCTTTGAAGAACATCATTAACGAATATGAACAAGTTATTTGGAAGAACAACACCTGATCCTTCTCTTGCTGCAATACTATAAAATTCTGTATTATCTATAGTTCTTGTGAATAAGAATGATTTTCTAAATCCATTAAATTGAGCACTAAAATCATCCAACTCAATTAACTGACCAAATACCCAACCAGAGAACTTATCTTGGAATTTACTATTAACTGTAAGTGTAAACGGTAAAGTTGAAACTCCTGGATTATATGGTAATTGATCTAAACTTAAAACATCACCAATACTATATCCTAATCCAGGATCTACCATATCAAATGATATTATACTTCCACCAGTTCCTACTACAACATCAAGTGCAGCACCACTACCTGTACCTCCACTTAATGCTAACTTCTTATATGGGAATGGAGAATCAATAGTAATAGAAGGAAGATCTGATGAGGTATATCCAGTTCCTGGATTAACTAAAGTTAATGAAGTTACAACTCCTGCTGTTACTGATGCAGTAATTACTGCGTCTACTCCACCTCCAACACCAACATTAATTGTAATGGTATTAGTAGTGACTGCTGTAATTGTAGTTGTTATTCCAGCAACAGGATCTGTTGATCTTGGATATGGATGATCTGATGAATAATTATCTCTAGAACATCTAAATGTTAAAGAATTATTATCAAGAGAAACTGTATTNGCAGTNGTTAATCCGTGATTTGGAATTGTTAATGTTAAGACACCTGTTTTTGAGTCATAAATTGCATCTGTTGGTGTCAATTGAGCACCACCAGTAACATTAACTGAGTTTGATGCTGATCCTACAAATCTATGATTAAAATGTCTTTCAGTTGTCCCTATAGAAACAACTGGATTTGTAATGTAACCACTTCCACCTGTTACTAATCCAACTGATGTGATTGTACCTGCAGCAGATACAGTTATATTCGCTACTGCTTGATAGGGTGTTTGGAAATTCTTTCCAGTGCTCACATCAAACTGATCTATTCTACCACCTCTAGGAGTATTATTATTATCTGTAGGAACTTGATTTCCTTGACCATCAAAAGCACCAGTAAATATAATAGTTTGCCCAACTCCAGTTATTCTATAATCAGATCTAGAAACAGATCCAACATCACTATAAAATGGTTTTTGGAATATATTATTAATTAATACTGCACCGAATGATGTATTAATACCTTGAATACCTGTAACAGTAGATCCATAACTAGTCAAATTAAATGTTCTTCCTATACCATTAAAACTTTCTGAAATGTCATCAAGTATAAAATTATTATCGTAATTTAATCTATATAATGCTCTACCACTGAATGATGACCTAGTTGTAAGAGTTCCAATTCCAATTGGACCATATGGTGCATCAGAGAAATGTATGATACCTTTTTGTATTCTATAATCACCAGAAATAGAAGTTATTGCAGCACCTACTGTATGAGCAGCAGCAACTGTTCCCATAATACCTCTAATTACATTTAATGAATTAGTTGACCCTATCCCAACTAAATCTACTTTCATAATTTCATTATTAATTTGAATTAGGTCTTTTCCTTTTAAATCTGATATATCATGTAAGAAAACTCTGTCCGTGCCTATGGAAACCTGAGAAGATAAAGTTAAAGGTAATATTTTTTTAGCAAGAGGACTTTGAATAACATTATCAATACTGATAAAACTTCTAATAGTTGCTACATCACCATGAACCTCTAATGTATGATTAGTTCCTACACCACTTAAATTTGTAAATGTAACAGCAACTCCAGCAGCAGCATTACTTGTACTGATTGCAACTTTAATTTTATCTTTGGTAAGTCTAATTGGGAATACTTCTGGTGGTAAAATATTAGTATTTCCTATTCCAGGAACAGAAGTTGTAACAATACCTATTGAAGTGTTTCCAACACCAGAGTAGATTAACCTTTCACCAGTATTAAATTCATGATCGTTTATATCAATTTCTTGATTAGTGGAGGTATTAATACCTGCTGGATTAAATGATTTAATGAATACAGTCTCTCCACCTGAAAGTAAAGTAAAGGTGCTTAGACCAATTATATTTCCGCCAGTTGTCGTAGATATACCCGTAAACTGAGGACTTATATCATCGATCATTAAAACTTTGTTTGTTACGGATTCATTATAATCTGTAATTATAGAAGATTCAAAAGATAATATCTTTGATAAATCTCTAGTATCAGTATCTTCTGTTACAAAATCATATTGACTTATTCTATGAACCGATGCTTCATTATCAACATTTAATGATAACTTAACTGTTGTATCAGCAGTTACTATGCCAACAGAATCTTGATTTAATAACTGATAATCAGAAAAATTCTTATAACCAGATACATGTGCTAAACTATCAATTGGTTCCTTCCATGATTGATATGGAACTTCCCCTTTAACAGAATACGAAAATCTCTGATAATAATCATTATCATGAATTCTTTGAGTATTAACACTCAACTTACCTTTATCATTTGCCCAATCAATATTTTTATTAACAGAACCTGAAACTTCTAAATCAAAATCAAATTCAAATATATCTTCAATAGTTGCTTTTGCACCATTAACTGAACCTAGAATTTGCTGTTCAGTTGCGAATGATCCATTTACATTTTCTAATTTTAGAAGTAATGCATTTTCATCCCAACCTGCTTTAACAACTCTTCCACTTGCATTGCCTTGAGTTATTGTTTCACCTTCTAAAAACTTAACTTTTTCAAATTCTGGTTCAAATGTGGCAAGATTATCTTTTTTAATTACTCTACCAAATTCATTGGATGAGTCATAAGTTCCACCAGTGGTTCCTAAACCAACTATAGAATATTGTATATATTCTGCACCAGTAACTAGTCCTATAGGATTAGAAGTAGTTGAAATAGTAAAATTCTTAAAATTGTAATCAGATGAATTATATCCATCGCCATCACCTAAAGTTTTGACATTTTCTACAAATATCTCATCTCCTGCTGCAAAAGGAAACTGACCAGATGGAAATCCATTTATTGGCGATCTTAACGCTAATTGATTTCTTTGTTCTCCTGTCACAACGATAGAACTTGTCCTTTTGGTGCTCCCTTGAATAACACCAACACCGTTTGAGTTGATTGTGGGTATAACTCTTAAATTATCATCAAAACCACTATCATTTGTTATAATTTCTACTTTCTCAATTGATCCACCAACAATGGTAGATTTAAATGATATATTGGGTTGCCCAATTGCAACTATCTTAGGAGGTGTAGTGTAATCTTGTCCTCCAGTTAATATACCAACACTTTTTAATGTAAATGCATTTTTTAATTTTAAAATTGTATATGAATCTGCTCTTGGTACTAAAGTTTTATTATTTGTAAATTCTAAACCTTGATCTGCAACATTTACAGCACGTATCTGCCCGATATCTTCTGATTCAACAGATAATATACCATTAATACCTGTGGTGCTTCCTATAGATGAGATAACTGGAAGATTGTCAAGTAAATTTCCAGGATTGATTATTTCAATAGAATTAATACCACCTTGTATGCTAGTTGATTCTGAAGTGTAAAAAGCAGTGCTAAATCCAGTTGAATCATAAGAAGTTGTCTCTGCAGTTCCTGCAAGTGTAAATGATATGGTTGTGCTTCCGACACCAGTTACTCTATGTTCTTTGTTAAATTTACTTTCAACAAAGGATATTTTAGGTTGATTCTCTGTTTCAGTATATACTGAAGATGGGAATGTATTGGTATAGTTATTATCAAGACCTTCAATTCTATAGAACAATTCTGGTAGATTTTCTGTATCGGTAATTGTTATCTTAGTATTTGTGTTTGAATCACCGAAAGAACCTGAAGTAGTAATACCAGTTGAATTAAATTTAGATTTGAATTCATTATCACTATAAAAATTTAATGTATAACCACTTAAACTTGGATGCGACACTCCAATCGATACCACATTTCCTTTAATGATTTCTATCGGAGGATTGATTTTAGACAATTCATGAGTTCCTGCACCACTATCAGTAAACAAAATATTTTCATATGGAAATGCCTTATTAGATGCATAAAAAGTATTTGCTAGTCTTACTGTATTTTTGTCTATTCTAATTATATGATAAACATTATTGTTAAGTAAAGGATCTAGTAAATCTGTAGGATCTGATCCAACATATATGACAGCATCACCAGTTTTAAAATCATGATTTGGAATTGTTATGGTAGATACTGTAGAACCAACTCCAACAACAGATGGTGCAAATGATATTGGATTAACAACTAACCTATTTGCTACAGGGTTAAACTTGAATAAAAATTCTTCAGTTTTATTAGGAGAAATGTTTAATTTAAAATCATTTCCTTCAACTAAAAGATGTTGGTCATCTGCAACAAGAGTAGCAGCAGTCTTAATTGCTTTTCCGATTACATCATCAGTTATTTTTTCAATTTTATGATTACTTCCAGTGGATTGATCAGTAAAGAAAATTAAATCAGTACTAAATCCTACTTTATTCGTAGTTGATAATCCAATAAAGTCATTATTAAACTTTACACATATTAGAGGATCAACAGTACTTAAATCAAATGGATTTGCTAAACTTGCATCTAAACTTGATCTTACTATACCACCATCAAATGAAGTTACTTTTAATTTATCTCCAGTTTTAAATCTATGTCCAGGAAGACGAATAGAATTGGGAATTGAAGAAACTATTGTAGCGGTGCTTGTAAAACCAGTAACTATATTATTAGAAGTGCTACCAATACCAACAGATCGATTATAAGCGATACCATCAATTGTAATAAACGAAGCATCAAAAAATTCAATTGGTTTTGATTCTATGTTTTTATTTTTTAATTGCTCTTTAACATCAAAGGTAAATTCTTGAGTTAACTTATTAACCTCAGAATTAACAACATGTGCAGATTCTACACCGTTATGTTTTCTAACAACATTATATTTGTTATTTAAATCATCAACTATGGTGATCAACATTTCTTCATTTCCAATTTTAATAATATTATTTCGTGTAAATTTTCTAGACCCAGTAGGTTCTTGTAATCTTATCGAAGTATTGATTCCAGTCGCAGCAGTATTTCCCAAAGCAACTGTTAAATTTGTTTTAGAAGTTACAACACCAACAGTTCTAAATCCCTCTATGTTCTTATATACAGATGATGTTATTCCTGATATCTCAACAAGGTCAAAATCTTTATAATTATGAGGAACAGTAGTAAATCCTGTAACTTTTTTATTTTTAAAACTAAATGTTATGTTATCTTCAATTACTTCTGTAGTTCCAACAGAAATAACAGTTTTTCCAAAAACATCTTTAATTTTAGCACTAGCAGCACTTGATTCAAAATTAATTAACTCATCAACTTTATAGTTATCTCCTGATTCTAAAACTTTAACTGTGGTTATTCCAGATTTAGTTATTGAATCAATTTCAAGTACAACTTTTGAATCAGTAGCAGTTTCTAAGAAAGGATAATTTCTAAATTTCTCTTTAACACCTAAAGGTGTAATGTTTCTTTTATATAAACCACTATTTAAAGTTAAATCATCTTGTTTGTTAAAAATACTGTAATTGAAAGAATCAGTAGCATTTTTATGATTAAATGTGATATATGGGAAGGTAGGAAGTTTGGTTGTATTATCTACTGTAGAGAAATAAGCATAAGTTCCATTTGGAAAATCTTGATTGACAATAAATCTACCATTATGTTCATCTAAATCTCCATCACCTTTATAAATGTAATCTTCTATAAGTTTTCCTTGTGCAAATCCAGATGGTCTTAAATCTGAACTAATTTGAGGACTAATAAGTTTATAACTTGACTTTAACCTTTTTAACCCACCTGCTCCCGAAGAATCTGGAATTGCTTTTGCATTACCTACAGATCCATAAATTGGATTTCCATCATATGCCCAACCTAAAATTTTAGAGTGTGCAGATCCAGGATCTCCTAGATCTAACTCCTGTAGTGTGCTTGTATCTAAATTATCAAGCAATAATTCTCTAATTTTCTTTGGAGGATAAAATGAACATATTTTATTACCTTTTGCTTTAGTTTCTGATTTAATTTGAACTGTATCTCTATATGTTTCTCTATTAGTTCCAGATAGTAACCAATCATACCTCTCTACATTATTTAATTGCCATCTATGTAATTCAGATCCTAAGATACATCCAGAACCAAATGGAACTACAGTGAGAGTAGTTTCTCCAGTAACTGCTGAATAACCTTTTCCTTTGTTTAATATTTCTATAGAAGTTATTGCACCACCAGAAACACTTGCTCTTAATTTTGCAAACTTTCCACTTCCACCAACTACAATTTCAGGAGCAGTTGAATAATTAGTTCCACCCTCAACTATGACAACATCACTTATTTCTCCTAGTGCATTTATAACAGGTGATAATTCAGCATTTTTACCAGTTTCTACAGTTATTGCAGGAGTTCTCACAAAATTGACAATATTGGTTACACCATATCCAACACCACCAGATTCCATAAAGACGTTACATATTTTACCTTTGACTACTGGATCTGCTGTTGCAGTATAATATGATGGAGAAACAGTGCTTCCTAATCCTGTTGGACCACTAATTGTAACTAAAATATCTGGATAATTAAATGTGTGATTACCTGATCCTAAATTTGTCAAGTTAATATAAACTTTATTGTTATAATCTGTTTTATTTGAACTTAACTTAAATTTGTGATCATTTACTACTGTTACAATATAATTTGTAGAATTTACCAATCCCCCAATCGCAGTGTTTGAGGTTGTATATTTTATTTCATCATTATTTTTAAAATTATGATTTTTAGCATAAATGCAATTATCAAATGTGCTTATTCCAACAAAAGTCTTGAATATATCTTCTTGTTTTTCTGGTGGATATTTTGTGCTTGCTACAATAACTTTATTATTTTTAAATCCATGTCCACCGCTAGTTACAGCTATTTCAGCAACTCTACGTCTGTCTCTTTTTGCAGTAAACGTATGAGTATTATTACCAAATGCTAAAAAGTCAATTGTATTGATTCCTGCACGAGCATTTTCTTCTGAAATATGAATTTTAAATGCTCTATCATCTCCAGGAAAATGTGAAATAAAGTAAGTACCACCACTTGATAATCTGCTAGTTGAAAATCCAATATTCGTTGAACCAACACCAATAGGGTTTCCACCTGCGGTATAAATTACTTCTTCACCATTTAAAAATCTATGATCCTCATCTAAAGTAATTTTATTATTAGTTAAATCAACTTTTTTATCATTAAATGATACGGAGTGTTTAAATCCCTCCATTCTTATGTTTGTTTCTGCTCCACTTCCATCTCCACCACTTATTGTTACTGACGGAGTTCCTATGTAATCAAAACCTTTGTTCGTTAAAATTATTTCCTCTATTTGACCTTCATCAACGTGAACATTTGCCACTGCAGAACTTCCAAAAGAATCAGTAATCGAAATATTAGGAGGATTTGCAGCACTATATCCATTCCCTTTATCTAAAACTATAATTTTATCAATTTGACCATAAAATACTGAATCATCAGATATTGGGGAGTGATATTCAATTCCATTTAAACTTAATCCTATTGGACCTGTGATATTTTCATTTCCCTGACTATTTTCTGGAGTTTTACGAATTCTTCTAAAATTATTTTGATTTTCTAATTTTGTTATTGCATCTCCAACTGGAATTGACGGTGTAATTTTGTGAACATCAGTATTAGTTGTTCCAGTTATTGATACAGTGTTATCTAAGTATAAGTTTTGAGCATTTAATGCTAATTTGATGGTATTTGGATCTACTACCTTTACAAAATATGTTCCAGTAGCAATTCCAGTTATTCCACTATTTGTAGATTGTGGTTGATAGTATATTTTTTCTCCGTTTAAAAATTGATGAGAGGGTATGTTTATTTTATTGTCAGATACATTATTTGATTGAAAAGTAACTGATCTATCTGTAGATTGAATTGCACTATCTGATGGATAACCAGAAAAAGCAACATAAGTATTATCATCACTATCTAAAAATGTATTTTGAATATCAGAAACTAAAAATCCAAGTCCAAGATTAGATGATGCAAAAGATAATCTTTTTTTAATACTATAATTAGTTTGAATACCAATATTTACACCAATAATTTGAAATTCAGTATCAGAAATAGTTGAACTTACTTCAACGTTAGAAAATAAAACATTTTTTAATTCTTTATTTAAAATATCAATTCTATCACCAGCATGTAAAAAATGATTATCTAAAGTTTCAATCGTAGTAGACGCTTCAGTTAATGGTTGAACAATATCAAGATAAGAAACATTGTTATGAAACCATGTATTGAATTTTTTGTCATCAATATCTGCTTTTTCTCCAAGATATTTTAATCCAATATTATCGTTTTCTCTAAAAAACTTAGTTTTTTCAAAATTAGTCGAAACATTAGATATCGACCCCATAACACGCATTTTACATATTTTAGTGGTGTCATTATTCTCATATCCAAAAATAAAGACATTATCTATAATTGGTGTTCCCTCAGATAACGTAATATTAGCATCAGTATCAAAAAATTGATTATGTGACTTTGATTGATATGTTACTGGAACATAAGAACCTGATGAACTTAAATATTGGAACCCATTTTCGGTTGTAAATCCAACTGTAGAGTCTACTGTAACAACTGAAGTTGTAGATGCAGTTCCAACAACTTGAGTTTTGTTATTTACCTTAAAAGTTCCCTCCATTGAACCTTTTGATAATGAAATTCGATGATATTTTTTACTTCCTAAAAATATTTCCTCTACATTACTTACTGCACCTGTAGCAGTTGGAGCAGTAAATGATTCTTGAAATATAACTGTTTGTTTTAGATTGATTGGATCACCTTCAAGTACTTCAACCATTAATTGATCTGCTACAATCCATTCTGCATCAGATGATGTTATAGTATTATCAAATGGTTTTAATATAGTTACACTTTTTCCAAACAATACCTGAAATAGTATGTCAAGTGCAGTATCAGTTCCTTTTGAAGTATAAAAGTCTTTCGCTCTAGATAAAATATTTTCTACCGAGAGTCCTGACATGAAATTTCTATTTTCAACACCAGGCAAATAATTTGCCTTAAACTTTTCGTAAAATTTAAGTAGGAATATATGACTTAAATTTGATACAACAGCACCAGAGGCATGATCATCAGATTCTGTTGAACTAAAAGTTAAAAATTCTGGATCCCCATTCTTTTCTAGGGCAGATATTGCACTAAAACCACGGACACATCCAGTAAATGATGTCGCAGTTTTTCCTGTATAAGTAATAATCTCATTATCAATCTTAAATATTCCATAACTGTTTGGAAACCCAAGAGTGTTACTAACATTAATAATTTCATCAAATGATGTAATTTCTCCAATTAACTGAATTGGTGCTAATGCTTGATAACCAACAATATTAAGATCAATGAAATTAGAAATATTTTTTACATCAGTAATATTTTCTGCAATGTCAATATTTCCATACTCATGTTCTTGTGAAATGTAATATTGATTTAAAAATTCTTTAAATAGTGGATTTTCGTCTTGAATAAAGTCTGGAATCTGACTATCCAGAATATGAGAGATTTTTACTTTGGTATCTGCCATTTCTTATCTTGTAAACCTTTTGGTATTAACGAAACTTGAAGGTGGTGTATATGATGAACCTGATCTGTCTGATCCAGAAGATACTAAATCTTCTAAAAGTGTTAATTTACTTCCACTAGTAGTATCTAGGACAATATAAAGGTTCTGTTTTGCAATAATATCATTTGACTCTGGTATTACTTCAATTTCAATTTTATTTGTAATGTCTGAGGACGTAATATTTACTGCGAATAGAATAATTTCACCTTTTACATAATCTACAGTACCTGCATTGTTATTGATAAAGTTAGGAGCATCATCAACAAGAGTAAAGAATCTAACAACACCTGTTAATCCATCAGAATTTGGTAAATCTGTTAAAAATACGTCACCATCAACTCCTGCAATCTTAAATGAAGTAGATCTTATATTAAATCCCTCTAAGTCTGCATGAAAGCGATTTGAATAGCATAATTCATAGTTTGCTAATTGCCCATATGCAGGAACTAGATCTCTCCTCATTTTAACAACAGTTATATTTGATGTAATAGCAGTATCAACTTTATCAATCACTGATAACAACTTACTATACTTAAGTCTACCACCAAATGAGTTGATGTCTGATGATTTAGAGTAACTTTCGATTGATTTNAATATACGAGATGAAAGATCTTCTTTATTTGTTATGAATCCTGGGTTGTATGATACTGTAGAATCGTACTCAACGTATAAAAACTTTAAATCTACAAATTCTTGCTGTATTCCAGCAACTGTATATTGCTTTAAACCCGCTTTGATAGCACTTTTTGCAGTATCTGATAATAATTCACCTGTTTTTGGTTTTACAGTAATAAAAACTTTACCAAATTGTGGAGGATCAAGTTCTTCACCGCCATATGCAGTAACAGAGTCTATATTTGGATAGACTGANGGAACTAAACTAGTATAATCATTTGCAGTCACTGCTCGATATTGGGACGCATACACCCTTGGAGCAAGGTACTTGACATTATCAACAGGTTCAATGTTATCACCGTTCTCAGAGGGTTGTGGAACCGTTAGAAGAGACACATTTTGAGTAACTGGTGTATCAACTATCGTGTCACCAGATCTTCTTGGGTATGCTAAATTACCTGCGAAGTTAAAATTAGATGCACCGTTACCATCTGCACCATTAGTAACAATATAAGAAACCTTAATAGTGCTACCATTTGGTGGTTTTTTGCCAAGTACTCCATCACCGAAGAGAATTTGATACTTTTCATCATTTACCTCCTGTACAAGGAACAATCTAGACTCTGAATTGACTTGGAATATATTTTCATATGCATTATATACCTCAACTGTTCCAGTTTCTCCATCAGTCACTGAAACTCGAATACTTGTAGTGTCTATATTTGTATTTGGTAAGATATATTTTGCATCTAACTGTGAACTAACGACTAAAAATTCTTTTGTAAGGTAATTTCCTTCAAATATCTCTATATTTTGAAAAGATGCAATTCCATTACTTGCTGGACTAACTGTAATCTTCTCTGGTATTGAAAATTTGAATGATCCGTTTTGAATATTACCTAATGCAACCAATCCTGCGTTCAATGTAACGTATCTTGCAGCGAGTGAAGAGACATCTACTGTAAAACTTATCTTTGCAACTGCTGATCTTCTTGATCTAGGCACATATCCGATATTTCTTGCGAGTGATATGACGTTTTCTCTGACTGTTGCACTATCAATGAACGCTTCATTAACCGCCATATTGGTATTATAGGCAGTAATATAAGAATTATATGCTAAATTATCAATTAATACAGAAAAATTAGATCCCTCAAAGTCAAAATCGGTAAAATTTGAATTTGACCTCAAATAATCCTTAATTTGAGTGCGTAAATCTTGGAAATCTAAGTTTGTAAACTGATTAAATGCCATTATACCCTTGTCGGTTGTAGTAAGAACTCTATAGTTTGACTTGGAATCGGTAATCCAACAATATTATAATCAACTTGAATGCTTAATTCATTAGAATCTTGATCTGCAATTACATATACACTATTTAATTCAATTCGAGGTTCATAATTTCCTAATAATGTGCTAATTTCTTCCTCTAACGCTGTTTCAAGACCAGAACCCATGTTCTCAAAGAGGTTATCAGCGATTGATGTACCTAACAAATCATTAAAAAACCTCTCATTAATCCGAGTTCTTGTAAGATTAATGACAGATTTCTTAATTGCGTCTTCATTTCTCAAAACAGTCACATCATTTGTAACTGGATGCTTCTTAAAAGACAAACTTATGTCCTTAAATGCACGAGAAATCTTAGTCGTATAGGTTGACATCTAAAATTGTAGAATCCTTACTTATATCTATAAGCGTTTTGTCAACTTTATTTGATTTCTTAGGTATCTTATCATCATTTGTTACTTCACGAAGCAACTTTTGGTACTGATCATTGGCAAGATTGTCTAAAAAATCGTGTTGAAACTCCATTTTCGCCCTTTTTTCTTTATTTAGTAGTCGAAAGCGGTGTTTCCTGCTCCAATATTAGGGTCTGCTTCAACATTTATATTCAAATCATTCCTTTCTTTCGCTGTTTTCCAAAAATAATTCTCATCATTACCTAAACCATCACGATCATGACCATTTTCAACCTGATAATAGACCGTTGATACCTTAAAATCAGGCATTTTTGGTTTTTCTGGGGTTAAACTGTTGTCATAGATACGCATTCTGTTGTTTGGATAGAGACAAAACTGTCCATTATCCAGTTCGAGTAGGTTATGACTCTTATGTTCTGCAGGTTGTTCACTTGTCGAGTAGTCAATCGCATCCACATCTGAATGATAATTGTCTAAAGTACATATGTAAGTGCCTGTCTGAGTGCCATAATCACGAGTATAGACCTCATAGTGCATTGAACCGATAAACTGCTTCTGTACTGCCACTACACCATAGTCCATGCAGTTCCAGAACTGTAGGTTATGTAGAGTCATATCAGGATCTGGTGTCTCTGGATCGNTTGTNAANGCAGAGATNGGNANTTTATCANANATNGCAGCATACTCTGGTANATANGTCTCNAANTAAAANGCACGNCCNGGTATACTTTTTGCAGATACCCAGACTCCTTTGACAAATTCACCGTGACCACTCTTATGGTCGGTTAGATATTCTTTTCTTACCCAGACCTCATAGGAGGGTAGATTCGTAATTAGTGTACTCATTCAAAGTTTTCGTTTGGTTGATGATATACAAGGACAAATGCATTACATGAAGGGCAGGATAGATTGGTTACGATATCGTATTCCTCGTTACCGTAATCCTCTCCATTGTGATCACCACCCCATATCAGTTCGCTATTACAAGACCAACAGTTCATTTTCGACCCTGGCCTCTGTATCTCTTTCTTGCACCATTGCGACTCGTAGCGGAGTATTTACTATGCTTTCCTTTTCCTTGTCTTGTCTTCTTTGGGCGACCTTCAATTAATGAATCACCCATGCTGAATCTCATTGCCATAATCAATTTCTCCTTTTAATAAACTTTAACGACGATTTTTACAAGTATAAGACATCAGATAATCCGTGTCTTCTCATGACCCACTCGAATCTTCGGATCACACCAGATCTCAAAACCTGCTTCGATTGCATCTAAACAGAAGGAGACATCTTCGCCACACATATCCTGCACNTCACCAGATTCAAATATTTGCATCTTCGGAGCAAACCAAGGATACTTGAGACCTTCGTGCTCAAATACTCCATTCTTGATTAATAACCAACCAAATCCTGTGTAGTCGCATGTAAATGGNTTGCGTCTCTTGCTCATGGTTTCAANNGTCTCATGATTCATGACACCACCATTATTGCGGAAGTCATCTTCTTCTAACCAATGTGCNATNGAAGTTGTCTTTCCATCCTCTGTACAATACCAACCTGCTGCAATATCCTTATCCATATACACAAGACGGTAGAACTTCTCAGTGTCAAATACAATATCACTATCAATCCATAACTGATAGTCGTACTTTAACTTACCATCCCAAGGTTTCTGATCAGGACCACGCAGTACATTTGCACCTAAACACTTACATCGTGCAAAGTTCACCATACTGCTGTAGTCTTGTGATATCTGTATCTGTGCTCCACTCTGTACAAGGTCGAAGCACAACTGAACGAATGCTTTTAAGAAGATATATGAGACTCCTCTTCCTGGTAAACAAAATACAACTGTCTTTCCTCTGATCAGTTCTTTTGCTTTTTCTATGCTAAACTCGTCTGCAGGTGCTGCTTTCTTCTTCGGCACATCTGCCTTGACGGTGAATCCTTTTGCCATAACTTAGTAATAATTATACTTACATTATACCACTACAAGTCAAATCATGCAATGAGTATAGTACCTTTATTTAGTCGTCATACGTAAGGATCTTATAGATTACAACCGATACTGCAACTAATAAGATCGCTATCATAATGTTGACTTCATGAACGACTGTTACCATTCTAGTATTCTTCGTACTGTAACTTGTCGAGTATATCTATCAGATCGTGCTTGAGTGAGGTATTCACAAGTAGGTGCTCGTCTTCTTCGATTCTAAATTTGATTGTTTCTAGGAGTGTATCTTTCTCGTACTGGTCGAGTGTTAGTTCCATTGCTTTATGATTATCTGTGTCAAATTATATAGAGTTGGGGGTTTTTATAAAAAAAATTCTGGGAAAATTTTTTGGAGGGCCTCTGAATTCTTATGGGATTTCCCTTAAACCCATACAGAGTTATGTATAAAATTCTGAATTTCTAGAATGTGTTGGGGTCTTGGGGGTAAAATTTTCTGGGCGGATTTTTTATTGCTCTCGCTTTCTGGGTTCGTTGTAGGTTAGGGTAGTTAGCGTTTTTTAAACGCAAGGCGGGAACCGCCAAAAAAATCGTAACAAAAATTAACTGCAATATCTGTAAATGATTACATCATGCACGAAGTAAACAAATACCGCTGAGATCCCTTGCTATGACTGGGATGTGGCACTTCTTAACAAATTGAAACCGACACTATTCACGAACACTAAGTAATAAGAATAAAAACGATAATTAGCACGATAAAATGTTAATTAGTAATTCTTAATTGTTAATTAGTGAAGTAAAAATTGTTAGTTAGTAACATTAAAAGAACATTAAGAGGTTTTTAAAAAGTCTGAGAACGAAGTCATACCAATGGATTAGACGAATATTTGTTTATACTTAATAGACGAAATCGTAATTGTACTGATTCGCTAATAATTTATTGTTAATATAGATTTATGAGATAATATTAAGTAATACATTAATAAGAAATGCTAATATGAAAATGATAACCATTTTCACACACTATATCTGGTGGTTCGGTTATCCGTACTGGATAGGACTATACAAATTCGGTTTAATATGTATATGAAAATGATTTTCATTCTCAAAACAAGTATCAAATAAGACTAGGTGGAATCGAGGTGGAAATAGTCTAGGTATAAGACTCCTATAAGATCGCTAAGAATATAAAATCTCAATAAGTGCTAGTTTTGTATTCTTCGATATGTTCGATTAGTCTCTCTAATTGCTTATACTTCTTAGCATTAGATTTTAACTCATGATCATTAGATTTACTTAAGAGTCTTATTTGATTCTTATACATTAATAAACTAAATTGCTTATCACTATAAGATTTTAAGTGACGTAAGTTTTTAGGAATAAACATAACAATAAAAAAGGGATAACGATAAAAAACAATTTTTGATGACGTAGTTAGATGGGGGTTGTTTTTACAACCCCTAGACTACGAAGCGATTTTATTTGTTATGTAATCGCTTGTATTCATTCCATGTAACGGATTGTAAGTGCATTGATTTTAAGTTTAGGTTATATTTCTTATTGATAAAGTTTTTAGCGTCTCTGTAGACGTTAGAGATCATTTTATAATGCTTATCTGAAATTGCGGGAACTTCTGAAAGTGCTGATACTCTATTACATGCAATATTAAAAGCATGCCCATCTATACAAATTGCGTTACTGTCTCCATTGATACATTTAAAGAAGTTGACTATCTTGTTTCCTTTTAAGATTGATTCTATTTTAGAATCATCATTTAATAAGATCTTAACTGCCTTATTTTTGTTTTGGTTAAATGTAGAAACTTTTGTTTTAAGTAGTTCATGATAGTCAGAATCAAACAAAGGTAACTGGTAATACTTGTTTGATACAAACTCTTTGCAAAGATTCTCAGCATCTAACTTGTTTTTATTCCATTCATTTCTGGGAGATATTGCAGAGATAACACCAGAAACTTTGAATCTTGATAAATCGTTAGCATTTAACTGATTAGCGACTGCCTTAGTAAAATCTTGAGCATTTTGATACCACTTGCGAGTCTCAGCAATTCTTTCTTGAGTAGCAGATTTAAAAACTCTTTCAATGTTACCTACTGTAACCTTATAAGTTTTGTTTGAGATAGTTAGTTGAGGCATTGGATTGATGTAACTATTATCAATATAATCCATAGTTGCAACATATCAATGCTTTGTTAACAAATCGAAATATTTCATTTTGTAAACATATTGTTAATCAATTTGTTGACAAATATAAGAATCCAGATTATATTAGGTTTAACCGAGAGAGCAGAACCAAAAGGGAGAATGCGAGTCCGTCGCAAAGTTGCAACTATTCCCACTGCTGAAACTCTTCAGAATCTATCAAGGGATAGAAACAAATCTGAAGGGATCTCGGTTTATAACAAAATGTTAACAAATTAGTTGACATATTTAAAAAATTGATTTATAATAGAGTTAAGCAAGGATGCTCGGCAAGGAAAAGAAACCTCCCCTGCCAAATTATAATATTAATAAAAAAAATTAATAAAATGTAACAAATCCAGAAAAATCTGGAAATGTTACAGATAGTTACATCTAAATCTAGGTCTTATTGACATTGCCTAGATTAGATGGTAGTAGTCTTATAAGACTCTGATTAAGAAGTTNGTAAACTTGTCTCTCTTNCNTAGTCTCATNNNCTTNCNAACTGNNGTAGGGTTGACTACCTCCCACTGCTCGAATCTATTTGACTTCTTATTGTATTTTGCTTTTAAAATACCTAAAGTTCTTAGTCTCCTTAATTCTTCTGATAAGAAACCAGTGTGGTCATTCTCAAAAGATACTAGATCGGATTTCTTTGCGATCTCTGAAACTCCTATCTTAGGGTTCTTAAGTAGTGTTTCTACTGCTTTAATTTGTACTAATGGAAAAGTCATTTAATTTAGATGTAAATGTGTACATATCCAATATAAAGGATATTTCTAAACTTGGCAACCATAAAACTCAAATATCTTTATATGAATATATTGTAAATTTCTTTGTAACAATTCCCCCATTTTTAAAAATATCTGTTAGAATAGATGTATAGAAACAAATTCCTCGAAAAGAGGTCGGCAAGGAAAAGAAACCAACCCTGCGATAAAATAATATTAGTAATAAATTGAAATATTAAGTTTTGCAACTGTTACAAAATTATAAGATTTCTAACAATTTCTTGAAATTTTCAAAAAACCTGATCTAATTTGTAAGGGAGTTCCTTATAAATTTTTTGATTGTAGTGTTACCTTTTGTTACATCTTGTTGAAATTTGCGGTCAAGTGCGATACACAATTCGATCACAGATTCCTTATAAGACTTCGGCACTCTTATGTGTATGGTTTCCCCTGCGTTGGGAAACTTCTTTGTAAATGGCATGACATAAGGTCTTTGCGTTCTTATACCCTATTATAGCACGAATCCGCCATTTGTGACACATTGTGTGAGAACGAAGATAAATGTTGTAATTCGTAACGAAGTGTTGACTTTTTTGCGGTCTTATGTTAGAACGAAGGGCAAGATCACTACAGCAAGCACGAATTATTCAGTATTTGTTCTAATTAAGAACGAAGTTTTCCACAACCTTGTGGAGAACGAATGTATATTTATTTGAGCATTTTAAGCACGAATAAGTATATAAAATAAGAAAACAACGAAGTTTTCCACAGGATTCCATGCAAGACGAAGAGTTTTTCCACACCCTACCTCATAAGGTCGCACCATTTATGTTGTTCAACGTGCTACTATCGTTAATGATCTCATAATCAATAGATTTGATACACCAACCAGACAGTTCTGTGATCTGTTCGATCAAGTCATCCTCATCCAATGTGTCCCAGATACCTAATGCACTATCTCGAAGTGCGATCTCATCATCAAAGGTAAGTGTGTACTCCTCTGAATAAGCATCATCAAGATCAAATTCAATCTCTGTTACATCAAACTTCATAAGACTCCTCCGATTGATAGTTGCATAGGTTCGGT
>FUFK010045753.1_pt1 | contig 22525 bp, 17 predicted proteins | sample 1021851 | NCBI WGS metagenome assembly FUFK01 (sample SAMEA51879418, study PRJEB19060) | metagenome
GGAGCGGTAACCGGCGCCAGTGTTGGAGCCAACGCCACAGGAGCGATTGTCTTCGGAACCCTGGTCGGGTGTACCGTCGGTTACAATCTCTAGACTGAATGATTCCAAGGTTGTTCTTACTCGTTTGGTAATGATTCCATAGCATCATTCATGGACACAACAACGGACTTATAGGATTAGCAAGATTCCTCATCGAACAGGAATCAGCATTGTTTGACTGATTCTTTGCTGTTTAAAGGCTTTCTGAATTTAAATGAAAGCAAAAACACATAAGCGCCGACCGCCGCAATCAGGTGTTTCAGGGAATGNCCACTGAANCCNGTCATTTCATAGATCCAACCGTCATACATCTCAGCCGCCTTTGCAATCCCATAACAGAGGATGATGGATAGGATCCAACTTCGGCCGGAAAGTACGGATCCATAGATCATCAACATGATTGGAATCAGGACGATGGGGAGGAACTGAACCATCGCATAGATTCTCAAATCTCCTTCCTCCAGAGTTTCTGTATGATGCCAGTAAATCACCGAGAGGATCCCAATGATCAACAGGGGTAAGAAGATTTTGGATGCAACCCGGATTGAAACCGATTCTCCAATCGAGATGGTGAAAAAGGACATGAACGAGATGGTGATTGCCATCCGGTCCCAGACCAGGGAGTTATTGGTTGGATCCAGGTGATAATAGCCTGAACNCAAACCCACCAGGATCAGTCCCAGGAAAAAAATTTTATAGGGGATGATGAGGTCCTCCAAAATCCCNGAAAAAGCATTTTTCGAGATCTGGTATAATCCGATTAGCCCNATCAGGACAAACGGAACGTTCGACACCACATTCCAGAAATGGGGAATGTTGAGAANCGTCCTTTGGTCCGAAAAATTGTGGAATTCTAAATCCTGGGGAATGGCTGGAACCAGAATCATCACCAGGAGGATCACGCAAACTGAAAAAATGAATAGAAAAGATGCAGGATGGATGGCTCCCCCTCAAAAATGACAGGATTGAATCTCCGATCCTACCAGATGGATTAGAATTCAGAAATTGGAATTAAGAACAAGAAACTAAAAAATATGTACAAGGATTANATGGATTACTCATACCCCACCTTACACTTTGATTTAGTGCATTCATGTCTGCCTTCAGCCCAGTGGTGACACTTTGTTTCCGTGGTGGTTTCCAGGACATACAATTGAAAACTATCTTTATAAACATCGACGGATCCCATGTGTTGTTTTCNATTATGGGAATGATCGACCGTATCGACATAAAGAATACAACTGGCATCACACTGGCCTTTTTTCTCAGTCAGTGTGAATTCAAATGAGGGTTTTTTATTCGCCAAACTTGCATTGTCACTGCATCCGTAATTTTTTACTTTTATTTCTACCTCTACCGCCCCGTCATTGCATGAAGCAAGAAGGAATAAAAAGATCACAAACGCAAAGCCTGATTTTTTCATGNTNAGGGTAAATCTACGGGCCTTTAACTTGGTGTTTGAAACGATTTAAAATCCATAGAAAAAACAAAGGGTTCGGCTTTCATGCTCANACTGACATTTATTCTCATTGAAGATTTCATTTTCGATGCCTGAACATTTGTAGGCATTCACTTCGATATGATTCCCTCCCAGGTAGTGGTTATAAAAGGCAACAACAGCAATATAATTTGCACCAATCTTTGACGCCTCATGACTGGCAAAGTCCAAGGAATTTTTCTTCCGGGGAATATTTTTAATTTTGATGTAGGCCAGTTGCTCACATTTTCTTTTTTCAAGGATGATTTCGATGAATTCTTTCAGTGTGAAAACATGGACTTCTTGAGGTTCAAGGGGTTGATAGGTTTGACCCACGATTTGGGTATTGACGCTCATACAGCCGTTTAACCAAAGCATGATCAAAAGCGGGAGCAAAATTTTGCTGAGGGACTTCATAAAAAGAGAGCTTCCCATCTAGAGCAGGTCTTTACTTCGGGGTTTTTCATTCATCTGGGACCATCAGGATCATCTTCAATTGGATGAGCTTTCATTTCAACCTCAGTAAAAATCAATTCCCGGGTTCCGGCATTGATCACATTATGCTCGACTCCAGCCTTCCGATAATAGGGAACCCCTTGGGTCAGGGTGGCATTTTGTTCCTGTCCCTCGGCATCAACCAGCAACAGTTCCCCATCGGTTTGAGGAATGACAACATAGTCCCATTCATGAAGATGCCACTTGGTCTCGGAACCGGGTGAAAATCGATATTGGGTAACCCGCACCCGGTCATTATCGATCAGACAATCCGCAATCGCGGTTTTGGANTGCTCCATCAGTCTGANTTAAACCCCTTCTATGATGAACATGACCCGGTCCACTTTCCCGTCGAGTTTTTTCTTTGCCCCCTGGTAAGCCTCACAGGCATAAAATGCCTTTGCCGCTTCAACGCTCTCAAACTCAAGAATGGTACAACGTTCAGGGGGTATTCCTTCAAGTTTTGAAATGTTTGAACCTCTTGCCACATATCTGCCAGCATTGGCTTCCAATGCGGATTTCGCATGCACGCCATAAAGTTTAAGTTTTTCTTCATCGATGATTTTTGTATGGATGGAGACGATATAGCCCTTTGCCATTACACCCCTTCAACCTTCAGCTTCGAAATGACTCCTGATTTTCATCAATGAAAAAGATCCCTCAACTCGTTTGAAATTATTACTTTCAAACAGATGGATCGAATGGTTTGAAATTGGTTGTGCCGTCCCGTTCGATTTGCTCCACCAATCCCACTTCCCAGGTCAGGTAGGCCTTCATGGAATCCTCAACTGCATCGGCTCTCTGGTAGGGTTTGTACCACACATCATCAGACAGTTCTCCTGCATCAGGATCGTCCCCCTGTTCCAGGAGGTAACCCGCCTTTTTCCAGGCCTCAACACCTCCCTCCAGAACCAGGACTTCTCGATTTAAATTTCTTTGAACTTCTTCNGCCGTCAAAGACGCCAATGCACCATCAGAGGAACTGAGAATGACATGACTATGGCGATTCTGGTTTTCAAGGTACTTGGCCATTCCGCTTCGTGAAGCCCTTTTCGCTCCCGGAAGATGCCCTTCTCTGAATTCAAGACTGTCGGCAAGNTCTAAGATCAGAGGATTTTCGTTTTNGATGATTTGATTCAGTTGTTCCGCAGAAAGATTTTCAGGATTCACTTCCTCAATTCCCAAAACCTTCTTTTGCTCCGGACCTGTTTCAAGATCATTATTCTCCAGTCCTCCTTCAAGGACGTAGACTTCTTCCCATCCCATTTGGATCAGCCAGGATGCGGTCATGATGGCCCGAACCCCGGTGTCATCGATAAGAACCAAACGTGAATTCCTGACTCCTACATATTCATCTGTTGCCTGAACCAATTGACCTCCGGGTGCAGACTTGGATCCGGCTAAATGTCCGGATTCGAATTCTTCCGGAGAACGCACATCCAAAAGAAAAAGGGAACGTTCTTCGGATTGTTTCTGAAATGTCCTGAGTTCCGAAACCTTGATCTGTTGAACTCCAAAACGTTTGATGACATCCCNGCACATTTCCTTTGAGCGTTGTAAGCCGGTTTCACTCACTTTGGGAGCATATCTTGACTGTCCCTTTTCTAGTTCAAATCCTGCTAGATGCCATCCCATCGTCCCATCCTTGAGGGCGACTACAGGGTTGGGAACCCCGGCATTGATCAGCGATTGGCATCCTATGATACTCCGTGTCCTACCAGCACAATTGACGACGACCATGGTTTCTGAATCAATACTCGCATCAGAGACCCGGTAGACCAGTTCTGCTCCCGGACAACAGTAGGCTCCGGGAATATTCATTTTTGTAAATTCTTGCATCGGCCGACTGTCGAGGATGACGAGTTTCTCACCGGCATCGATTTTGGCTTTGAGTTCATTTGCGGATANATGAGGGGTTGAGTACCTTTGTTCCACGAATTCTCCAAAAGCCTTGCTGGGGACATTGATTCCGGAAAAGATCTCATATCCTGCTTCCTTCCAGGCATGGATGCCACCTTGGAGGATATCAATGCGGTTATAGCCAAATTGAATGAGCCGATCGGCAGCACGTTCAGCCATTCCGCTGCCGTCATCACATAATATGATCGGGGTTTCGAACCTGGGTACGAGTTGATGAAAGACGAGTTCAAGCTTGTCCAAAGGAATCGAAACGGCAAAGAGGAGATGTGCTTTCGCAAATTCCCCCTTTGTGCGGACATCGATGAGGGCAAATTCCTTACCTGAAACGATCCGCGTTTTTAACTCTTCTGCAGAAATGGAATTCATTTGATGCTTCAATTCGTGGGATTAAACCTTTTTTTAAAATATCATTTTTTATTACACTCTCCGGAATGCTGATTCCAGGGATTCCCGTTTAACCCAAAGGGTCTTGAATGTCATTTCGTATGGGCATGGTAGAGACACTTTGAGCCTCCCGATCAAAGACCAGACGATGATGAAGATGATCCAGAGCCATTCCGTACATATGAAGATGCAAGGTCGATTCTGCATCTTCGGTTGAAATGGAATGAATATCATCAGGCATAAATACAACTCCGTTCCCGTGGGTAACGACAAAATCCCCGGTTTCTTTCAGAACCGCCTTGCCAGGAACGGAACGGTCATCGGTTCGCTCATAAAACCGGTTGAACTCCTGGCCATGGACACCCACGATCACAGCCCAGGTCGTATGGTTGTGCGGAGGGACCTCTTTGCCCGAAGTACCCACCGAACCATAAAGGGCANATCGATGATCGTCATCTTCAGAAAGGCGATAGACAACAGATTCTCCTGAATCGGNTACAGGGAAATGAGCCCTTGGAAACAGGCTCTTGTCACTTGCTAATTCAATTAACTCAGAACGTATTTTCTTNAGGGAATCATAGCCGACTCCCATCGCTTCTTCTATCTGACGAATGTTTCCCAAGGCCCTAGAAACAGCTTCATCTCGTAATTTTTTTACCGACATTTTTAATTAGTGGAATGAAGTTCCCTGATTTGCTTACCCCTTCTTCACCGAAGCATTCAAATCACANTCAAAAGTCAAAGCCNGAGGCTTTTGAGGGTAGAGACTATCACAATGAGCGTGATACTAAAATAGGCTGGAAAAATGGCGCGGGCGAGAGGACTCGAACCCCTAACCCTCAGATCCGAAGTCTGATGCTCTATCCAGTTGAGCTACGCCCGCGCAGGGCAAGGTAATTGGGTGGGAAAATCTGGGGCGAGCGAAGGGATTTGAACCCTCGACCACTGGAATCACAATCCAGCGCTCTACCANCTGAGCTACGCCCGCCGTCCCGAAGAAATTATTTTAACGTCAGTTGAACCGGAAGACAAACCCTTTCCCTGAAAGCATCCTAAGGAATGGGTCTCATTGGATCAACTCGACGGCGAGAGCAGTCGCTTCTCCCCCTCCGATACAGAGACTGGCCAATCCCCGGCGCTGACCATGGTGTTTCAGTGCTGCCAGCAGGGTAACGATGATTCGTGCACCGGAGGCCCCGATGGGATGCCCGAGGGCACAGGCCCCACCATGGACATTCACTTTTTCAGGATCAAGTTCCAGTTCGCTGATGGCGGCCATGGTCACCACGGCAAAGGCTTCGTTGATTTCATAGAGATCCACGTCTCCCGCATTCCATTCCAGTTTTTCCAGGAGTTTTTTTATGGCAGTCACCGGAGCNGTGGTGAACCAGGCAGGTTCATGGGCATGCTCCGTGTGTCCAAGAATTCTGGCGATGGGGCGGATTCCGCGTTTCTCCGCGGTGGATTCCCGCATCAACACCAATGCGGCAGCCCCGTCGGAGATTGAGGAGGAATTGGCCGGGGTCACCGTCCCGTCTTTGGCAAAAGCGGGTTTCAGGGTGGGAATTTTTTCGAGATTAGCTTTGAGCGGGGTTTCATCGCTTTCAACCACCGTATCCCCTTTTCGGCCTTTGATGGTGACCGGAACGATTTCCTCTTTGAAAATTCCTTCCTCAATGGCTTTTTTGGCACGGGTCAGGGAGCGGATGGCGAACTCGTCCTGGGCTTCCCTGGAGAAACCGTAACGTCCTGCAGTAGCTTCGGCGAAGGTTCCCATCAATTTTCCGCGGTCGTAGGCGTCTTCAAGGCCGTCAAGGAACATGTGGTCGACGACTTCACCATGGCCGAGCCGCATGCCGGACCGGGCACGGGGAAGCAGGTAAGGTGCGTTGGTCATGCTTTCCATTCCGCCAGCCACCAGAATCCGTTCCTCTCCTCCCAGAAGCAGGTCATGGGCAAGCATGGNCGATTTCATCCCGGATCCACACATCTTNTTCACCGTCGTGCAGCAGACGGAAAGCGGCATCTCCGCACCGAGTGCAGCCTGCCTTGCCGGGGCCTGCCCCTGTCCTGCAGGAAGGACACAACCCATGATCGTCTCACTCACCTCGTCGGCTCCGACGCGGCTTCGTTCCAGGGCTGCACGGATCGAAGCTGCCCCGAGCTCGGCGCAACTTGCGTCCTTAAGCGTCCCCTGGAAGGCACCCATCGGGGTTCTTGCCATCCCGGTGATGACGATGTTTTCTTTTTCACTCATGAAATTTCCTTTCTTAAATCTTGGTAAACGAAATTGGGCGAATTTTCCTCTAAGGGCTCAGACTGGGATTCCGGAAGTATGACCTGGAAACAGGCACCACTTCTTTCGCTTGGTTGATAACGGAGNTGTCCGCCATGGGATTCGACCAGACGGAACGAGATCGAAAGTCCGAGTCCGGTTCCCTGCTTCTTGGTNCTGAATAGGGGTTTGAAGATGTTTTTACGCAATTCCTCAGGAATGCCCGGACCTTCGTCCTCAATACTGACAAGGATGTAGCGCCGGGTCGGGTCGAGGTTGGTCCCGGCAAGTTCCCAGTGGGCACAATGCCGGGTCAGCACCCGCACCCTTCCATCAGCAGGGCAGGCCTCAGAGGCATTGCGCACGAGATTCAGAAATACCTGATGCAGTTTGTCGCGGTCCGCTTCGATGTCGGGAAGCGATGCATCATAATAGGCAGTGAAACGCAGACCGGGATGTGAACTTCTTTCAAAACTGAGAACCGTGTCCAACAATTCATGGAGGTTGAAGGACTGGCTTTTGATGGGCATCGGGTGGGAATGCATCAGAAGTTGTTTAAGCAAACGCTCGATGCGTTCAATTTCAGAGAACATCATCTTGGCCGGTTCCGTTTCCATCCCGGAATCCTTCAGGTCGCGTTCCAACAACTGGAGCATGCCCTTGATCCCTCCCAGCGGATTTTGGATTTCATGGGCCAGGGTTGACATCAACCGCCCCACGTCCCTGGCCAGTTCGGTTTCCCGTTCCCGTTCNCTGGCATGATTGAAGCGGGTGCTTTCCAAAAGGGTGATCAGCGCATGATCCGGGGTTCCTCCTGACCTTCTCAGGGGAATGAGAACGATTTCCGCAGTTCGGTCCTGGAGTGGAGGAGTCTGCAGTTCATAACTGCTGAGCTGGAATTCCTTTTCATCTTCCAGAACCAGTTTCAGTTTTTCGCGGATCTGGGAATCGTGCTGAAAAAGCAGNTCTGCNTCCATGCCCTGGAGTCTGGAAGCATCACGATGCCAGAGCAACGAGGCGGCTTCGTTACAGTANGTTAAGCGCCCTTTTGAATCGATGAGCAAAACCGCCTGGCGGAGTTGGTCCAGCAGGTAGGTCGGATCCTTATCGGTAATCATTCACAATGAAGGAACTTGGAACAATCAGGGGGGCAACGGAATTGACTGTGTAAACAATGATTTATAAAGTATATCGCCTGATTGATCAAGAAATTTCAACAGATCCTGATGCCCCCTTTGCGACTGCTCAAACAGTCCGACCTGCTGCAAAAATCGTCAAACACGATGGAGGTTTTTCAAACATCACGGGACCGGTCCGTGGTGGTTGAGGCTTCCGCCGGAACCGGGAAAACCTTTGCACTGGAAGAACTGGTCCTGGAACTGGCGCTGGTCGAGAGGATTCCNCTNCAGAAAATCCTGTTGGTTACCTTCACCGAGAAAGCGACCCAGGAACTGCGGACACGTCTGCGTTCCCGGCTCAGAGAGATCGTCGACGCNGCTCAATCGGGGAAGGCATGGCTGGGACAGGAAGGCAGCGGCAGTCATTGGGAAATCGATGCTCCGCGCCTGGAACAATTAAAAGCAGCCCTCCTCGATTTTGACGCAGTTCCGATTTACACAATTCATGGATTCTGCAACCGTCTCCTCCGTGAGTTCGCCTTTGAAAACCGTTTGCTCTTCGACCAGCAACAGGCCAACACAAGGGAGTTGATGGAGAATCGCTTCCGCCTCTTTCTGCGGTCCAGGGTGCTTCCTCCGGATTCTCCCCATTCCCCTTTGATGCGCCTCTTCCTGGTCCATGCCGAAGGAAACCTGGATACACTGAAGAGCGAACTGCTTCAATTGATGCCCCAGCAGGGAAGGCTGATTCCTGAATGGCCGCCCTTTTCTGATGTGATGCAGACCNTCNAGAGCCTCTTGGAGGNNCTTCGGAATCTGGACCAGAGATGGAGAAAAANTCCNGGCAATCACCCAATGCGTGAGGCTTTCTGGTTGATGAACCTCCATGGAAGTTCGGAAAAAGGAATCCTGTCCAGCCTGGACCGGATCATTGAAGTTCTCGGGACAGAAGACCTATCGACGGAAGAATGCTTCCTCCACCTGATTCTTTCCCAACCTCAAAAAGTCGTTCGGCCCAGATGTACGAAAAACATGAAAGACGGGAAACAGTATGCGTCCCCGGAAGATCTGCCTGAGGCGGAAAAGCAATGGATGGATGCATTGGGGAAGATCGAAGGATTTTTGGGAAACAACGAATTCCTGGTGGAAAAACCGGAACAGCTCAAAAAACTGCTGAAAGCCTGGCTGATCCGGGAACTCCTCCCTCCGCTTCGGGAAGATCTGGAAAGGATGAAACTCGAGGAAGGAGTTTACGATTTTGACGACATGCTGAGGATCGTCGAAGAAAATCTGATCCCGGTACAGGCTTCAGGGGGAGAAAATCCTTTGAGTCCTCTGACCGATGCAGTCAGGTCCCAATACGAAGTGGCGATCGTTGATGAATTCCAGGACACCGACCCGAGGCAGTGGGCGATCTTCAACCATCTCTTTTTGAAAAGCACTTTCCATCGTCTGATCGTGATTGGAGATCCGAAGCAGGCGATTTACGGATTCCGCGGCGCGGAAGTGCTCACTTACCTAGACGCTCGGGATTCAATGCTTTCCCGAAGAGATGCGAAACGGTTGAACCTGCAACGAAACTTTCGATCTTCTGAAGGCCTGCTGGATGGATTGAACCGGATTTTCCAAAGTCCAGGCTGGTTCAAAAACCCTGCAGGAATGACCTATTCCGGTGTGCTCTGCGGGAATCCGGAAATAAAACTGATTGACCCCCTGGAAAACCGGCGACCAATTCACTTTTTCGAGATTCAGCCCAGGTTCCGNATCGCTCGGAACCAGCTTGAAAAAATGAAACAGAAACCGAGCAATCCCTTCCCNGATGAGATGATGGCNGCNCTCNNCAGGGCGGCGGGGACCGATTGCCGAAGCGAGGACGACTTCCTCAAAGCCGTTTCAAGAGAAACCGGTCCTGAGCTTTGTGGTAAATACAGAAACGACCTGCTCAATANTTTTCTNGATCCGAATCGTAAAAAACCGGAGCAGGAACTNGCGGAAACCATCGCTCAGGAAATCAAANGCCTGCTGGAGCGAAAGGTGTTATGGCATGACGGGAGAGAGAAACAGGGTTCCCCGCTGAAAGAACATCATATTTGTGTTCTCTTTCGCAAAACATCGGAAGGCGAAATCTTGTCCAAAGCCCTGAGCCGCAACGGTATTGCATACGCCTTCTATAAACAGCGGGGGCTTTTTCAGACACGTGAAGCACGTGAAATCCTGGACCTGCTGAATGCTGTGGTTCAGGAAGACCAGCCTCAGCGCATCCGACTGGCCTTGCTTTCCCGTTTTTTTGGAATACCGCTTGAAGAAACGGCTTCGGCATTGACCACTCAGCCAAAGTTGATTTTTCATTTCCGCCGTTGGAAACAAATGGCAATGGATGGCGAAACCGGAAGACTGTTCCAGGACCTTCTCGAACAAACGAGGGTGATGGAACGTGAACTGTTTCTTGCCCCCAATGAACGTGGAGTGACCAATATCTCCCAAATCCTGGAGTACCTCCAGCAACGCATTCGTGAACACGGACTGAGCCTCGCGGAGGCACTCCGCCATCTTCAGCGATTGATCGAGGACAAAAGTGCTGCGGAAGAAAACAGCGACCTGCTTCGACTGGAGAGTGAGGAAAATGCAGTCCAACTGATGACGATGCACTCCTCCAAGGGGCTCGAATTTCCTGTGGTTTTCATCTTCGGGGGATTTTCCGGAGATCCTCCCTCAGAACATTACCGCTANCACGACGAACACGGCCAAAGGGTCATCCGACTTTTTGGGAGGGGAGTCCCCGAAGCCTTCATCGAAGAAACAGAAGCCGAACGCCAGCGCCTGCTTTATGTGGCCCTGACCCGTGCCGGAGGCCGGCTTTATCTGCCTTATGTAAATTTTCTAAGCGGCAANAAACCCCTGCGCTGGATGAAATACAAACCGTGCTGTCAACAGGAACTGATGCCGAGTCTCGACCCGATTATCGAGGAAATCCATCTTCAACATGATGATCCAAGCCCATCGTCAACCCGAGATGCATTTCCGTTCAGTTCCAGCACCGTCATTGTGTCGGATACAACCCAGAACAGAGTCGCAGATCAGAAACAGGAAAATTCTGATACAGAACTTTTTCAAGGGATCGAGGAAGAACTTGAGAACTTGATGAAACGCTCCGGGATCCCTCATCAACAGGGTGAATCTCGAGAAGACTTCATCCATGCCCTCAAGAAAAAACGCAGAGGTTTCGTTGTGACTTCCTTCAGCCGTTTACAGAAGGAACGGGAGCATGGAAGAAGTTCCAATCCTGGGCGTGATTCAAATTTCACCCTTCCTCATTTTGAAGCCCGTGCCGAAGACGATTTCGAAGAAACCCGTGAAGCGGACGAACCTGAATCCATCAATGCAGAATCTCCCGCTTCGTCGAAGCAAGCTGATCCGTCCACGNTGAAACTNCCGGGAGGGGCATCCACCGGGAATTTTCTCCATGAAATCCTGGAAAGGATCGATTATGCCCAGGTGCTCGAATCCACCTCAGCAGAGGAATGGGCCCAAAATTCCGGGGTGCGGCAACAGCTTACCCGGATTGCTGAAAAACACGGATTTTCAGAAGAATCTCTCGAGGAAGCCTCAAGTCTGGTCTGGCATACCCTGACGAGATCCATCCGCGTCGGGGAATCATCTTCGTTGAAACTTGCTGAATGTGAAAAAAGGATCCATGAGATGAAATTCTACTTCCCATTGCCTGATTCAAGGATGCCTTTTACTCTTCTTGGCACAGAAGATTCACGAAGTCTCTGGGACGGAGAGGGTTGGAGGATAAAAAGCGGATTTCTGAACGGATCGATCGATCTAGTCTTCGAATGGGAGGGAAGAGTGTATTTGCTTGACTGGAAAAGCAACCTGCTGGAAAACTACAGCAAGCAAAGGCTTGCCGAGGCGGTCTATGAGCACTACCTGATGCAGTTACAAATCTATGCGCTGGCTACGGTCCGCTGGCTCAAGCTCCATGATGAAGAAGCTTACGAAAAGCGTTTTGGAGGAATCCTTTATGTGTTTTTGCGNGGAATGAAAGACGTTGACGCGTTTCACTTCGAGAGACCTTCCTGGACGAAGTTGAAAGCATACGAATCGGAATTGGAACGCCCGAGAAAATCTTATCCCGCGGCCATTTCTGCCTGACGCCTGATCATTCTTACATCCATGGATCAACTGCTTTACGTGCTTGCCTGTCACCCCCTCTGCACCGAGGGAGTTGCCCTGAGCAGGAGGGACCGACGCTGGCGGGTACTTCATGAATGGACCGCCGATTGGGGCACGGAATCTTCCACGGAAGAAGAACCTTCTTCCCAGGAAATTCCTGAAAACCAAGAAGATCCCTGGATCGAAAATGTCAGCGCCTTCCTGGACCGTCATCAATGGCGGAACCAGTCACTGGTCTTCTTGGTTCCAACCGAAGATGTGGTCTCAAGAAAAATAGGTTTTCCCTTCAAGGACCGACGCAAGATCCAGCAGGCGTTGCGTTTTGAACTCGAAGGAGAACTCCTCGAGGATCTGGAAGATCTTCGTTTCAGCATCGACATCCGGGGACTGGATCAACAGAACGCGGAAGTGCTGGTGCTCCTCTTCGGGAAGGAACGAACAGAAAAACTGCAGCGCATCTGCCTCGAGCGGGACCTGCTGATCCGGAGCATCGACTGCACTGCCTATGCCCTCTTTCGGGAACTGTTCCAAAGCTCCTCAACCATGCCTCAGGCAGATGAAGGAAAAAATCTGCTTTCCTCGGAAGAACATGCAGGTTTCCAGGTTTACCTTGGCGCTGATGAAGCTTTCATCAATACCATTCAGGGACAACGACTGGAGGAAATCAAATTCTTCCCGAACCGACTCGCGGAACTTTCCGCAGAGCTGACTGAAAACGGGAAGCTTCAGGACTTCCTTTATGAATTCGCAGCAGGAACATCCGAAGAAGAATCCCCTGGCCCCCGGGAAAACCTGGAACAGGAACTGGAATGGCTTTGCGGACAGTTTACCCGTCATCTTCGCGGAAGGGATTACAGCAGCGGAAGCAGGATTATGATTCACGGGATTTTCTCTCCTGCCATCGAATGGGACGGCATCCGCTTCAAGATGAGGAGTTTTCCCCTGCCGGAAGCAGAAACCCTGAAACAGCGCCAAACTTTTGAAGAGGATGCAGAAGAATCTGAACTGGAAGAAACCTTTGTTGCAGAATCCGAAGTGGTCGGTGACGAATCCCAAGACCCTGCTCCGGACACCCTGGATGAACTGATGGAAGAGGCTTCACGCCGTTCCGAAGAAGATGAAACTCCTGAAGAAGACACCCTCGAACTCCCACCCGCAGTGAAGGAGGAACAGGTTCCGTTGATCAGTCAGATCAGCCTGCTCAACCTGACCGGAAGGCAGATGTGGGGGGTGTTGGGGGACACCCGTGAAGCACTCCACGAGTTGCACGAAAAGCACTCGCTGAGTCTTTATTCCGACTCTACCCCGTGGCGTAGATTTCTCCATCGAAATCGTGGAGGGGTCTTCGGCCTGGTTTTGTTTACCATGGTTTTGCTGGGCGGATGGTATGCTTCCCTCTGGATTCACAACCAGTCCCTCAGAGATGACCTGAAACGGACTGATCAGCTTCTTCAAAATGAAATCCAAAGGGTTTTNCCGGAAGGGAAGCAATCCGGAATTGAGTCTGCGATTTCAGGAATGAGCGAGAAAATCCGTAAACGCCGGCAGGAAATCAAAGTTAGCAAATCTTTTGAAGAACGAAACTACAAGACCCTCGATTTCCTGAACCGGATCTCCACCTTGCTGGAGGAACCTGGCGAGTTCCGTATCGACCAGATGGAGTACGGAAAAGACCGTTTTTCCATGAGCGGTTCGATTGAAAGCTACGACCGGTTGCAACTGTTGAAAAACGGATTGAAGGAGATCGAGGAATTCAAGGATCGAAGAATTGTTGAAAGCAACAGAAAAAGCCAGGAAGGCATCATTTTCAGGATCTCCATCGACCTNAAATGAATCTCNTCGATCTTTCACNCATGATCCTTCATTCAGGAACTTTCCGAATTAATAAACCCTTGCTTCATTAAGGAGATTCAACATTGGGAACAGGATATTTCACTCAACCCAGTCTTTGCGCTGATCGAATTGTTTTTGTGTGCGAAGACGATCTCTGGGAAGTTGACTCTTCTGGAGGCCAGGCCAGGCGGCTGACCAATTCACGAAGTGAAATCAAGACTCCTTACCTTGATCCTTCGGGCAAGTGGATTGCGTGCTGCGCCAAGGAGGAAGGAGATCCCGACGTTTACCTGATGTCGGCAGACGGAGGACCGTTGACACGGCTGACCTGGCTGAACTCGGTCACCCGCATCGTGGGTTGGACCCCGGACGGCAGTTCGATCCTCTTTCACAGCATCCATCAGGCGGTTCATCATCGTGGAAGCGACGCATGGCTGTTCAAGGTTGGTGTTGATGGTGGTCCCGTTCAACGCCTGCCTTTTGGCCCTGCCGTCTCATTGAATCATCAGCAAAAAGGCCCTGGGATCGTGCTGGCCCGGAACTCCATGAACAATTCACGCTGGAAGCGTTATCGTGGAGGAATGGTNGGAGAAATCTGGGTCGACGAACAGGGAAAAGGAAATTTCCAAAGAATCCTTAATGATCTTGAAGGAAACCCGGTCTGCCCAAACTGGGTGGGGAAGCGCATCTGGTTTGTCTCCGATCATGAAGGAATCGGCAATCTCTATTCCTGCACCCCCAAGGGCAAAGACCTTCAACGTGAAAGTTTCCAGGAAGAATACTACGTCCGTGATCCGGCTTTCAGTGGAAATCAGCTGGTGTACCACTGCGGTGGGGATCTTTGGAAACTGGATACCTCAGCATCCACAAAACGAGAAAATNGTATNCCGATCGAATTCCAGTCCAGCCGCAGCCGAATCCAGAGACGTTTCATTTATGGCGACTCCCATCTTGAAGACGGAGTGCTCCACCCTGCAGGCCATGAAGTCGCAATCCTCGCACGAGGCAAACTATTCTCGATGCCACACTGGGAGCAGGAAGTCCGACAATACGGGCAGCGCCATGGTGTGCGGTACCGGTTGCCATGCTGGCTCTCGGATGGACGCCTGGCAGCCATTTCAGATGATTCTGCTCCGCAGAAAAAAAACAAATCTGCTTCCATTCAGGGCGGAGAGGAACGGCTTGATGTGTTTGCCTTGGATCCTTCGGAACAGCCTGAAAAATCCTATACACTCCCGGTTGGTCGAATCCAGCAGATGGTCAACTCTCCCCGACATCCTCANCTGGTGTTCACCACCAGCAGGATGGAACTGCACCTGATCAACCTTTCCAGCGGACGGACTCTCAAGCTTGATTCCTCGAGGGTTCGGGAAATCAGCGATCCGGTCTTTTCCCCCGACGGAAGTTGGCTGGCCTACACCAAGCATCTCAGCCTGGAACTGACCGCGATCTTCCTGGTTCAACTCAACCCCGATAATGAAGGAAAAAAACTGAAGCCCGGGAAACCGTTCCAGATCACCGAGCCCGTCCGCTATGACTTCGCCCCCTGTTTTGATCCCGAAGGACGCTTTCTTTATTTTCTTTCTGCACGGATCTTCAACCCGATCTGGGACACAGTTCAGACAGGAACCACCTTTTCCCGTTCGATCAAACCCTATCTGCTCACCCTCCAGGAAGGAACCTCCAATCCTTTCCTGCCTCAGCCNCATGCACCGGGAGGGACAGAGGCTTCTCAATCAAGCCAGGAAGAAAGAGGGTCTGCTTCTGAAGCAGGCGAAACCGATAAGGCCAAAAACAAAAGTGAAGCACAGCCTTCCCGAACCCCTCAACTGCGCATTGACTTGGAGGGAATCCGTGAAAGGATCGTTGAATTCCCCGTGCCCGAAGGACTTTATGAACAGGTCCTCGGTCTGCCCAACAAAGTCCTCTTCACCGAAACTCCACTATTGGGAGCGATTCACGGCGAAGGAGTCGAACCTGAAGACAACAACCAGGGTGTGCTCTGGGTCTACGATTTTGAGAAACAGGAAAAAGAAGTCATCGCCCATGAAGTCGACCAGGTTGAGGTCAATCCTGCCGGAAAGACGATGCTGTATTTTTCTGGAAACCAGATCCGAATCCTCGAAGCAGGAGTTCCCGTTCCGGATGAATCGGAGAGCGATGGCTCTCCCTCACGGAAAAGCGGTTGGCTCGATCTGAGCCGTGTCCGGATCGCCATCAACTACCAGGACGAGTGGAGCCAGATGTTCCGCGAGGCGTGGAGGCTGCAGAAGGAATTTTTCTGGAATGAGCAGCTTTCCGGGGTTGACTGGAATGCAGTATACCGCCGTTATGAAAACCTGCTCTCAAGGATCGGTTCGCGTTCAGAACTTTCCGATCTGATCTGGGAAATGCAGGGAGAACTGGGAACTTCACACGCCTATGAATACGGCGGTGATTATCCTTTTTCCCCACAATACCCGGTGGGTCAGCTTGGTGCCGACCTGGAGTATGAACCAAGCCGCAAGGCATGGGTCTTCCGCAAGATCTACCGTGGAGACATATGGCGGGTTCATCAGCATTCCCCGCTTGCAGAACCCGGACAGCAGGTTCAGGAAAACGACCTCCTGCTGGAAATCGGCGGAGTCCCCCTGGATGGCTCCACTTCTCCCGGAGAATTGCTGGTGCACCAGGCCGGCCAGGCCGTTCAGTTGACGGTCAAGACTCCGGGAAAGAAAGAATCAAAANGNAAAATCATTGTCAAAACCCTGATCCACGAAGGAAAAACCCGGTACCGGGAATGGGTCAAACAAAACCTGAAATTCGTCGAAGCACGATCCGAAGGGCGTGTTGGTTACCTCCACATTCCGGATATGGACACGGAAGGCATCGCCGAATTTCACCGAGGATTCCTTTCCCAGGTCGACCGGGAGGGACTGATCATCGATGCCCGTTTCAATGCCGGAGGCTGGGTTTCGCCACTCGTTTTGGAGAAATTAACCCATCGTCATCTGGGTTATGACGTTCCTCGTTGGGGCAGTCCGGAATCCTACCCTTATCATACCTTACGCGGGCATCTGGTTTTGATCACCAACCAATTCACCGGTTCTGACGGGGATATGTTCACGGCCAGTTTCAAGCAACTAAAACTTGGTAAGGTCATCGGCAAGCGAACCTGGGGCGGGGTGGTCGGTATCGACGGACGTTATCAACTCGTCGATGGAACNACCACCACCCAACCACAGTATTCCATCTGGTTTCATCACGCGGGCTGGTCAGTTGAAAACTATGGGGTCGACCCTGATCTGGTCGTGGAAGACCCTCCCCAAAGTTATTCAAACGGGATGGACCACCAACTGAAACAAGCAGTTGAGGTCATTCAAAAAATTCTCGAAGAAGACCCNCTGCCAAAAATTCAGGATTTTAAAAGCAACTCAAGATAGGGATAACTTTCTTCTCCATCCGGAATCCTAACTTAGTCTGCCCCTTGTCAATCGGTGTTAAATTTGAGAATATATTGTGTTTTTCACATTCTAATCTTTGGAGCCCTCCATGCCCGACATCCAGCCCCTGCTNGAACTTGCCGTTTCTGATCGTGATATCACACTGCTCAAGAATGCATGTGTCAAACTAGACACCATGATCAAAAGCTGCAGGGAAGAACTGGATCAGCGTCTGCAGGAAAAGGATACGAAAATGGAGGAGTTGCAACAGATAGAAGAAGCAAGAAAAGAGATTCAGTTGAAATTCGACCTTCAGGATCAGTTGATTGGAAAACTTGAAACCCAAGTCCCCAATATCCGAAATCAGAAAGAGTACGTTGCGAGCAAGAAACAACTCGAAGAAGCCCGCAAAGGACGAGGGCAATCCGAGGAGATGCTGCTGGAAATGGACATCAAGATGGAGGAACTGAACACGATCTTGGAAAACTTAGAAACCGTGATCAAGGATCTCGAAAGCAGTTATCACGATGTGGCAGACCCCTTGATCGAGAACAAAGAAGAAAACCAGGCCAAAATTGTTCAGATCAGCACGAATCATTCCGATCTGGTTGACAGTCTTCCCAAGATGATCAAGCGCTTTTACGACAAATGCACCGTCAACCAAATGCACCAGCCCATCTGTTTCATTGTCGACAAAAGCTGCAGCGGCTGTAACATGCTGGTCCAGCCTCAACTGGTCAACGAACTGATGGTCAACCCAAACAGCTATAAAACCTGTCCGCATTGCTCCAGGATTCTGGTATATCAACCCCCGGTTGAGGAAGAATCAGGCGCAGCCTGATCAACATTGAGATGAACGTCGTGTTCATCGGCAGGAACCTCATTTTCTTCGGGTTCCAAATCCTTTTCCTATTTTTCCTCCACGCCTGTCAGTCCAATTCCAACCCGAGTTTACTCTATCCTTCCAATCAGCAGATTCAGCTCAGATTGATCTGCAGCCAGGCGTATTCAGGNGATGAAGCCCGGCATCAGGTTTGGGAAAAATCACAAGTCCGTTGGCTTTTTGTAACGGAAGATAAGGTTACGGTTTATTTCGAGAATGATCGGACCCGNNTGATGACGAGGAAACCGGGATGGACTCTGCCTCCCGGGAAATACCGCTGCGTATTCTGAATCAGGATTGAGGAANCCGAATGGATGGGGTTAGCTCCGGTCTCGGTCACGAAGTACCCGGCGCATCACCTTTCCCGTGGTCGTCAGGGGNAATTCGTCGAGGAATTCAATCCGGCGGGGGTATTCATGGGCCGCAAGNCGTGTTTTTACAAAATCGCTGATTTCTTTTTTCAATACTTCTGTTTCTTCAAAACCGGGATTGAGGCGAACGAAGGCTTTTACCAATTCTCCCCTCAATTCATCGGGAACCCCAACTGCCGCAGCCAATGCAACGGCAGGGTGTTTGAGTAGCTGATTTTCAATTTCCGAGGGCCCGATACGGTATCCGGAACTGGTGATCACATCATCNGTGCGTCCTGAAAACCAGAAAAAGCCATCCTCATCGACACTTCCCTCATCTCCGCTGCGGATCCAATTTCCAGCATATTTTTCTCGGGTACCTTGTTCGTTATTCCAGTATTTGAGGAANACNATCGGGTCGCCCGGGGCATAGAACGCAATTTCACCCATTTTTCCAGGACCAAGCTGCTTTCCATTCTCATCGATCACAGCCGCCTGATGACCGGGGTAAGGTCTGCCCATGCTGCCGGGTTTGGCAGGTTCCAGGGTCTGGCAGTTTCCAATGAAATAGTTCACTTCCGTCTGCCCATACATNTCATTGATTTTCACATTCAGACAATCCTCNCCCCATTTCAGCATTTCCGCCCCGAGCGGTTCCCCGGCAGACATGATGGAACGAAGTGATGTTTGAACTTGGGAAGAACTTTCGGGAAGTTGGCGGATGAATTTCAANGCCGTAGGAGGCAGGAAGGTATTACGAACCTGATGCTTTGTGATCAAAGCCAAAGCTTTTTCAGGATCAAAACGACGGAATCGGTATCCGAGAACCGGGATGCCATGGAACCATGAACAAAGAAGAATGTTGGCCAGCCCACCGATCCAGGCCCAGTCCGCAGGAGTCCAGGCCAGATCCCCGGGTTGAGGGGCAAAATCATGGGAGAGTTCNTAACCTGGAAGATGNCCNAGCAGNGCTCGATGGGCATGAAGGGCACCCTTGGGGTTTCCGGTGGTTCCAGAAGTGTATATCACCCAGCACGGTGCTTCCGAGGAAGTTTGCTTTGTCCTGTATTCATCCGAAGCATTTTCCAGAAGTTTTTTCCAACTCAACTCATCCTTTTCCAAATCCTCATCCGTCTGGATGATGAACTCCAGATTTTGGAGCTCCCCCTGGATCTCCTGGATTTTTTCCCGGTTATCCCGATCGGTGATCACGGCCTTCGCACCGGAATCCTGCAAACGGTATTTCAGTGCTTCGGGGCCAAAGAGATTGGCCAGTGGAAGAGCCACTGCNCCGATTTTGTAAATCGCAATATGGGCGATTCCCGTTTCTGGAGATTGAGGCAGGACAATACCGACACGGTCTCCTTCACAGATCCCCAAAGCCTNCATCGCGTTGGCCAGTCGGTTGGCATATTGCTGAATTTGNCGGAAGGTCCATGATTCCACGGTACCGGACTCGTTTTCATGAATCAGAGCNACTTTAGCAGGGTCTTCGGCATGCCGGTCACATACCGCTTCAGCGATGTTGAAAACATCCGGGATTTCCCATTGAAAATTGGATTCGGTTGCCTCCCAGTTATTTTTTCGCTCGACGAGTGCGGTCATCTTGATGATATTAGTAGAAATTCAGGGATTTGTGATTTCAATTGCTCAAGTAGAACAAAATAGGGACCTCAATAACCTGAACCGGGNTTGAATTGTCATCAGTTTTTTTTGAAACCATTTTCAAAATAGTTCCCGATTTTCAGGATTGTCCTGAAAAAATTCAAGCAGGAAGGGAATTCAATATCGAAACAGTAAGATGCGTGTATTAATTCAAAGGGTCAGTAAGGCATCCGTGGANGTGGATGGAGAAATCATTTCCAAAATCAACCGTGGTCTTTTGCTTTTCGTCGGGGTCACCCATGAAGATGACCTTGGAATTGCCGACCACCTTGCCCGAAAATGTGCTCAGTTGAGAATTTTTGAAGACGAACAACAACGTCAGCANCAATGCTCCGCTNTGGATCTCAACCTGGAAGCACTTGTGGTTTCACAGTTCACGCTTTACGGAAATACCAGCAAAGGCAGGAGACCCGGATTTGACCAGAGCGCCCCTCCTGAAAAAGCGGAANCNATTTACCAGGCCTTCATTGAATCGCTTGAGAACACAGGACTTCGATGCGCTTCCGGAAAATTTCGTGCCGAGATGAAAGTCAATCTCATCAATGATGGACCGGTCACCTATCTTTTGGAGAAAGAGAAGAAAGAAAATTAAGCCTTCAATTAAGCTGACTCATCTCGGATTGAATGGTTTCCAACACGATGAGGATTTGCTTTTCATCGACCATCAGATTGGTCACCACCCGGATCAGGTCGGTTTCTACCACTTCGACCAGGATTGAATGCTGCTCAAGTTTTTCCGCCAAGGAAGACGCATTCACCTTTTCGAGTTCAAAGAAGATGATGTTCGTTTCCACATTTTTAGGATTNANNTTGATGCCTGGAATTTCTGCCAAACCAAAGGCCAGGGTTTGCGCATTTTCATGGTCCTCGGCAAGNCGGTCCCGGTGATGATCCAAGGCNTAATGCGCTGCAGCTGCTAGAACTCCGGATTGCCGCATTGCGCCCCCGAAGAGCTTNCGGAAACGTCTGCTCTCACGGATGAATTCTTTTGAACCCGCCAACGCGGAACCCACAGGGGCACCAAGACCTTTGGAAAAACAGACCGAAACCGAATCAAATCCTTTCAGGATTTCTGCTTCCGATGTCTTGGAGGCGACTGCCGCGTTCCAGAGTCGGGCCCCGTCCATATGAATATTCAGTTTTTGCTGATGCGAGTAATCGACAACCGAACGGAGCTGTTGAAGGGGCCAAACGGTACCACCTCCACGGTTGCAGGTATTTTCTACACAAACCAGGGTGGTGAGAGGCTGATGTTCATCGGGAGTCCGGATCATCTTGGCAAGATCATCCTTGAGAAACATTCCACGTTCACCATGAATCAGACGGGTACTGACCCCGGAAAGCGCAGCAGCACCCCCGGCTTCCGAACCATAGATGTGACCATATTGTTCAATCAGCAACTCGTCACCAGGCTGGGTGTGAGTCCGAACTGCGACCTGATTGGTCATGGTTCCGGAAGGCATAAACACCGCGGNTTCCATTCCCAGGATTTCCGCAGTTTTTTCCTCAAGAGCCTTAACCGANGGATCATCACCCCAAACGTCATCACCCACTTCGGCTTCGGCCATAACCTTCCTCATTTCCGGGGTCGGTTTGGTTACNGTGTCGCTTCTCAAATCAATCATTCTAACTCCAATTCTATAAGGTCTATAATCTGGCGATGAAGCATAACAGTTGAAACATAGATGATCTATTCATTCCTTGCCGATTTGCTGGTGGTNTTCCACNTGGTGTTCATCCTTTATGTGATAGCAGGTGCTCTGTTGATTTTTAAATGGCCAAAAACANTCTGGCTCCACCTGCCGTCATGCTTTTGGGGGATGACCGTTGAATTCACCGGNTGGATCTGCCCCCTGACTCCTTGGGAAATTCAACTAAGAAGGTTGGCAGGCGAGGAAGGATATACCGGAAGTTTCATCGAACAATACCTCATCCCCATCATCTACCCGAGCGGATTGAACCGGGAGATTCAAATGCTACTGGGGAGTACCGTCCTGATCGTCAATCTCAGTCTGTATACTCTGATTCTGATAAAAAGGAGAAATAGAAAGACTCCGGAAGATTCATAAAGGAGTGAAATAGACCAGAATTCCACTCAACAGAAAAACAGAAAAAAGCGTTTGGATGGCCAAAATCGATGCCATCAGTTCTGCATCTCCGCCCATCTGATGGGCCATCACATAAGCTGATGCCGAAGCCGGCAAACTCGAGAAAACCAATACGATCATCGTGGCTTCATTCTGGAGTCCGAGCCTCCAACAAACCAGCCCTGAAATAGCTGGAAGTAGGATCAATTTCAAAAAACTGCACCACATAATCGGGCCCAGGGAGTGTTTAACACTGGAAAATCGAAGTCCCGCTCCGACGGTCAGCAGTCCCATCGGTAACGAAGCCCCGCCCAGAAAAACCAGGCTTTGATAAGCAACTTCAGGCAGCCTCAAATGAAAAATGCTGAAAACCATCCCCAGTACACAGGCCAGAATCA
>FUFK010038854.1_pt1 | contig 22516 bp, 34 predicted proteins | sample 1021851 | NCBI WGS metagenome assembly FUFK01 (sample SAMEA51879418, study PRJEB19060) | metagenome
GCGGTGATAAATATTTTATGCAAATGAATATGACTACAATAGATAAAATAGGAGAAGATGCCAGCTAAAAAATGTAGTAATGGAAAATGGAAATGGGGTGAAAATGGCTCATGTATTTATGATTCCCAAACAGAAGCTGAGGAAGCTAATAAAAATTATAGAGCAGAAAATACATATAATGATTATCCAAAAGCTGCAACTAATAATGCCAAAAGAGCAATAAAATATAAGGAAGAAAATGGTAGTGATTGTGGAACATCTGTGGGATGGACTAGAGCAAGACAATTAGCTAATAGAGAAAGTATATCAAGAAAAACAATAGCAAGAATGGCATCATTTAAAAGACATCAACAACANAANGATGTNCCTTATGATGANGGNTGTGGAGGCCTAATGTGGGATGCTTGGGGAGGGACAAGTGGTGTTGAGTGGGCTATTAGAAAATTAGATGAAATAGACAAAGAAGTCAAATCAGAAAAAAGAGTTACAGAAAAAGTAAAAAAAGCATTACAAAATAAAGTAAAGGAACATAATGAAGATGTAAAAAATAGCAAAAAAAATTGGAATACAAAAGTATCATATGCAACAATGGTAAAGGTATTTAATAGAGGTGTTGGAGCATATAATACTAATCCTGGTTCAGTAAGACCTTCTGTTAAAAGTCCTGAACAATGGGCATTTGCAAGATGTAATAGTTTTAATTATGCTTTAAAAAATGGAAAATTTAGAGGTGGAAAACATGATACAGATTTATTGCCTAGTAATCATCCAGTTGTAAAAAAAATAAAACAAGAAAAAAATTTAATAAATAATATTATGGAAAAAAGAATATTTAATATAGAAACTAGAGTAGATAGCAACGAAGATGGTAAGGATGTTGTTGTTGGTCATGCTAGTGTTTATGATTCAAGAAGTAACAATTTAGGTGGATTTTATGAGTATATTGAAAGAGGTGCATTTACTGATGAATTAATTGCAAATTCTGATGTACGAGCATTAATAAATCACGACCCTAATTTAATTTTAGCAAGAAATACATCTGGTACGTTAAAATTACAAGCTGATGAAAAAGGTTTAAGATATGAATTTGATATGCCAAACACAACTTATGGAAAAGATTTAGCAATATCAATGAAAAGAGGTGATATTACACAAAGTTCATTTGCATTTACAGTTGCAGATGATGAATGGAGTACAGATGATGATGGTAATAATATAAGAACAATTACAAAAATTGATAGATTATATGATGTGTCTCCAGTTACTTATCCAGCATATTCACAAGCTGAAAGTGATTTGGTAGTTGCAAAAAGAGGTTTGGAAGCATATAAACAATCATTAATAAATGATTTTGAAGAAAATATTGAAGAAGTTAAAGAAAAAGAAAAAAATTTAGTGAGGGGTTCTCTTATCTCATTAAATATTGAATTAAAAAAGAGAAAATAAATAAAAAAAATTATAAAATGAAAACATCAATTATTTTAAAAGAGGAAAGGTCAGATATTATTTCTCAGTTGGAAAACATTAAGGATGTTGCTACAACTGAGGAAAGGGATTTAACCTCTGAAGAAAACGAGCAAGTGGATGGACTTTTACAAGAAGTTGATAATCTTGACGTTAAAATAGAAAGAGCTGAAAAAATGGAAACTATAAAGCGTAATGCTGCAGTTGTTTCTGGTATAACAAGTAACAAAGAAGCTAAAGAATTAAAAAATTATTCTTTTCAAGATGCTATGAAACAAGCTGTTTCTGGTAATCTTTCTGGATTAGTTAAAGAAATGGATGAAGAAGCTAGACGTGAAAATCCATCACAAATGTTTAGAGGAGTTGCAATACCATATTCAGTTTTATCTGCATCACCAGAAAAAAGAGATGTAACAACTGCAGGTCAAAATGCAACTAGAGTTATGCCATTTACTGACCAATTAATTGCATCATCTGTATTAGCTAGTGCTGGTGCAAACTTTTATACTGGGGTAGATAATATGAAATTCCCTATAGTTCAAAATGTAGCAAGTGCATTTGTTGCTGAAACTGGAGGAACAGCTACTGCTGCTGGTGATACTACATCATTATCATTATCGCCAAATAAGATTATATCTATTGTTGATATGTCAGTTGAAGCTATGACACAAAATTCTGGATTAGAAGCTGCTATTAGAAGTAATATGGCTCGTTCTATTGCTGCTACTTTAGAAACTAATTTATTAGCTGCTTCAAATGCTGGTACTGGTCCAGCTTCTATTTATGACGCTGCAACACTAGCTACTGGTAATACCTTGGACGCTGCAACACTTATAGCTATGGAATCTGCTGTATTAGGTAACAACGTTCCACTAGAGGGAGCAAGAATGGCATATATATGTAATTCAACATCATTACCATTAATCAAAGCTATGGCTCAAGTAACTTCTGTTTCTCCTATTTATGATAATAGAGATAAAACTATAAATTCATACTTTAGTTTATTCTCATCATTATTAGGTGGAGCTGCTTCTGGAAACAAAGATGTGTTATTTGGAGATTTTTCAAGAGTACATTTAGCGCAATTTGGTGGTTTAGATGTATTGTTTGACCCATATACACAGGCTGACCATGGAATGGGTAGATTAGTTGCTACATCACTAGTTGATGGAAAAGCTACTGATAATGCTACTGCTTTCCAAAAGTTAGAAGCTGCAAGTTAATAGTATTAATACTTAATTCAAGAAAAGGGGTGGTGGATTTACCATCATCCCTTTTTTTATAAACTAATAAAATGAAAACATATCAAGTAATAACAGCAGCAACAACTTATCCAATAAGTTTAACAGAGGCTAAAAGTCATTTAAAGGTTGATACTAGTGCTGATGATACTTATATTGAATCTATTATTAAAGCTGCAACACAATTATCAGAAGAATATACAAATAGATTTTTTATTAATACTACAATAGACCAAACTTGTAGTAATTTTAAAGATTTGGAAACTTTATTTAAAAGTAAAGTTAATGATGTTCAATATGTAAAATACTATGATGCTGATAATACTTTACAAACATTAGATGATACTATATATGATAAAATGTTAAGTTATGAGCCATCACAAATTCAATTAGCAAAAAATAAAACATTTCCAGATATTACAAAAAGAAATGATGCTGTTATTTGTAGATATACAGTTGGTTATGGAAGTAGTGCAAGTGATGTTCCAGAAATAATAAAACAAGCTATTCTTTTAACAATAGGAAATTTTTATGAAAATAGAAATAGTGTTATAATAGGAAGAATTGCTACTGAATTACCTCAAAATGTTAAATGGTTACTTGATACATATAAAGTACAAATAGTAGGATGACAATAGGCGAACTAGACAGAAGAATAGAAATATATAATGTTAGCACATCAGCAAATAGTTATGGTGAACTAACTAGAAGTTATAGTTTNTTTNGNACTGTTTGGGCTGCAATAGAATGGAAGGGGGGAAGTGAAAAAATGGATGAATCTGATAAAATAACTGGAATGACTAAATTGCATGTTTATATAAGAAATTTAGATATGAGCAATTTGTCTTTACAATCTAAAATAGTATATGATAGCAAAGATTATTTTATAAAAGTTATAAATCAGATAGAAGGTAGAACCAGATTTTTAGAAATAATTTGTGAAAATAAAGATTAATGGCTGTTACTAGAANGGGAATAGAAGTTTTTGGAGTTAAAGAAATACAGCAAATGTTTGCTCAATTACCTAAACAAATAAAAAATGGTGAAGGTAAAGCATGGAATAAATTTTGGAAAGAAACTAGCAAACCAATGCAAAGACAAGCGCAAATAAATGCAAATGCTATAAATTCCACTAGAAAAGGAACTGGGCAATTATCTAGAAGTATTGGTTTTTTTAGTACAAGAGCAAGTAGAAAAGCTATGGGTGGATATATTGGACCTAGAGTAAGAGGGAGGTTTGCAAAAAAAAATACAGATTATGTTGGAGATAATAAGAAAAAAATGTATAGCAAATCAGGTTTTTATGGTGCATGGGTAGAAATGGGAAGTCAAATTAAATTTGGTGGTAAAGGTTTTGGTTCTGACCAACCTTTTATGCAACCAGCTTTTGATGCTACAAAAAATATAGTAAATCTAAATGCTAGAAATGATGCAAATAAAGTTATGGAAAAATTAATAAAAAGTCATATGAAACGTACAGAAAAATATGGTACTTTAGGATATTAAAAAATGCAAATAGGAAAAGCAATATATAATATTTTAGCTAATGATAGTGATGTTAGTTCTTTGGTAAGCACTAGGATATTTCCTAATGTAGCACCACAAACAACACAATTTCCATTTATTATTTATGATATAACTGGAGTAAGTCCAAATGACACAAAAGATGGTGCAAGTACATTAGATACAAATGATGTTATGATTAGTTGTTATAGTGAAACATATTCACAAGCATCAGACTTAGCACAAAAAGTAAGAATTGCTATGGATAGGATTAACCAGGGTGATTATGGTGGTGAAACAATACAATCAAGTCAATTTCAAAGTTATAATGATATTTTTGATGATACTAGTGGTGATTCTGGTATTTATAGAAAAGCATTGGATTTTGAAATAAGACAAATTAACCCTACAAATTAAAAAATATGAAAATAAAATTAGAAAAGGATTGGAGAGCTTATGGTCAGTTAAATAAAGCTGGTACAATTTTATATGTTAAAAATGAAGATACATTAAAATTTTTAAAAGAAAATGGGTACATATACAAAGAAGAAAAAAAAGAAAAAAAAAGCAAAGTAAAAATTGCTAAAGAAAATAATTAATTAATAAAAAAATAAAAGAAAATGGCTATTTTAAATGGAACAGAAATAAAAGTTTATAGCTCTGGAACAAGTAATCTTGTTGCTTTTGCTCAAAACTGTACTTTAAATGTAAATCATTCTCCTAGAGAAATTACAAATAAAGAAAGTGCTGGATTTAAGGAAATCTTAGAAGGATTAAGAGATTTTTCTATTGATATTGATGGTGCTTATGCTTGGACTGATGCTGGTGGTTCAGCATTAACAAATGGAGCTGATGATTTATTAGCATCTAATTATTTAGGAGCAAATAGAACTGCAGTATCATTTATATTTGGTGATACATCTACAAATGATGTTAGTTATTCAGGTAGTGGATTTATAACATCTATGAGTTTTACTGGTGGTACAGAAGATACAGCAACATATTCTCTATCAATAGAGGGTACTGGTGCATTAACACAAACTGTAAACTAATAACATAGGTGATTAGCATTGGCGCTAATTTTTGTTTAGTGCCTTTGCTATGACCCTTTTAAACTAAACAAAATGAATTATACTTTTATAGAAATAAATAATAAAAAACTTCCAATAAAATTTGGATTTAATGCTTTGCGTAAATATTCATCCAAAACTAACACAACGTTACAAGATTTGGATAAATTAGGAGTTGATATGACATTAAATGATGCTTTGGTATTAATTTATTGTGGTATTGAAGATGGATATAGAGCAGCAAAACAAGAATGTGAAATTAGTATTGATGACCTAGCTGATTTAATAGATGGTGATTTTGATAGTATTGGAAAAGCCATGGAAATATTAACTGAACAAATGGGGGGAAATACGGGAAAAAAGCAGAAGGCCAAGAAGTAGATAAAAAACTTTCTTGGCAAGATTTAGAAAAAATTGCTTTTGGATATTTGGGAATGAGTGTAGAAGAATTTTATAATTATTTACCAAAACATTTTTGGAATAAGTTGGATGGTTTTTATGAGTTGGAAAATATAAGAGAGAGAGGAAGATGGGAAAGAACTAGATGGCAAACTACTTTATTGTTAAATATACAAATGCAAAAAGGTAAAAAATTAAAGCCAACTGATTTGATTAAGTTTGATTGGGATAAAAACGAAACAGAAATAGATTATAAAAAGTTGAAAGATAAAGCTGAATTTATTAAAAAAATGAGTGAGCATAAAATAAAAAAATAAATGGGTAAATCAGTAGGGTATTTGACTATTATGTTCGGTGCAAATCTAAAAGGGTTTAACCGAGCTATGAAAAAAGCAAACAGAAGTATTGGTAAATTTGGTGCTTCTATGAAACGTACTGGTGAAACATTAACCAGAAACATTACATTACCAGTTTTAGGATTAGGTGCTGCTGCAATAAAAATGGCATCAGATTTTGAAGAAACAGATGCTAAATTCAAAACAGTATTTAGTAGTATTCAATTTCAAGCAGAGGAAACAGCAAGAACATTTGAAAAATCTTTTGGGTTATCAAGTTTGGCTGCAAAAAAAATGCTTGGAGATACTGGAGATTTATTGGTTGGATTTGGTTTTACTGAACAAGAGGCTTTAAATTTAAGTAAACAAGTAAATGAATTAGCTGTTGATTTGGCATCATTTACAAACTTTTCTGGTGGTGCAGAAGGTGCATCATTAGCTTTAACAAAAGCATTACTTGGCGAAAGAGAATCCATAAAATCTTTAGGAATTGCAATAACTGAAGCTGACTTAAGAAGGTTTGCAGAAGAACAAGGGCTAGTTTTTAAAGAATTAGATAGAGTAGCAAAGGCAAATTTAACATTTCAGTTAGCTGCAAAACAAAGTTCAAAAGCAATAGGTGATTATGCAAGAACATCTGGAAGTTTTGCAAATCAAATAAGAAAATTAAAAGCAGATTTTACAAATTTAAGTGTTGAAATAGGCACAATGTTATTACCAGTAGCACAAAAAGCATTAGCTTGGGTAAGGGATATGATAAGTAAATTTAGAGATTTAGATGTTGATAGTAAAAAAGTTATTCTTGCACTTGGGCTTTTGGCTTCTGCAATGGGTCCATTATTATTAATGGCTGGGCAATTAACCATTGCGTTTGCAGCACTTTTTACTCCTGGTGGTTTGATTATGATGGGTATACTTGCACTAGGAGCTGGAATCATATATATTGCTGATAATTTTGCAGCAGTTAAGGAAAGATTATCAGATTGGACTTGGTGGAAAAATGCTTTAATACAAGCATCTGCGTGGGTTATTGAATATAGTCCTATAAGTTTATTAATAAAAGGATTCAATGAATTATTAAGGTATTTAGATAAGCCACTATTAACAAATCCATTTGAAACTTTAGCTGAGGAAATAGAAGGATTGATGAATGATACAGTTGAATATGAAACAGAATTTGGTAGTTTTGCTGAGGCTATTGAAAATGGAGCTGATAAAGCATTTGAAGCATTAAAAAAACTTTCTAAAGGTTTTGAATTTGGTGGTGGTCAAGAAGCTACAACAACACTATCTCCTTTTGTAGCTAATCCTTTTTATGGTATGCGACCAACAACTGGTCCATTAGAAAAATTAGGCGATGAATTGGAAGAATTGGCGCGAAAACAAAAAGAATTAAACGCTGCAACTAGTATGTTTGAAAGTATTTTACAAAGTGCCATGACAAGTGCAGCTTATAGTAGCGAAGGGTTTTTCAAATCATTTATACAAAATCTAAAACAAGCCATAAAACAGTTATTAATTCAATTAGCTGTTATTACAGCAATAAAATTTTTAATAGGTGGACCAGGTGTTGCTGGTAATATAACAAAGGCATTTGCTTTAGCAAAAGAAGGTGTTTTAGGACTAGCAAAAGGTGGGTTAGTTACTGGACCAACTATGGCGTTGGTAGGTGAAGGTGCTGGTACAACAGCAAGTAATCCAGAAGTTGTTGCTCCTTTAGATAAATTAAAAAACATGATTGGTGGTGGAACTCAACAAGTACAAGTTTATGGTCGTATAAGTGGAAATGACATTTTTATAAGTAATCAAAGAGGTAGTTTAAACAGACAAAGAGCAGTATAATCTATGGCATTTGGAAAAAAGTATTATTCGTCATACAAGAGTAATAATAATATTGATTATTATTTGGAAATATGGTTGAAAGACTATGATTCAACAGCTAGTGAAATTACCATTGGTGCTGGTGGCCCAATAATATCTTATGAAACAGAGGAAGATGATAGATTTTCACCTATATTAAGCTCACATTGTAAATTACCTCTTGTTGTTACAAATTTAGCTTTACAAACATTTATAACACAACTTAGAACAACATATCAAGAAAAGGAAGTTTATTTACATTTATATAAAGCAACATCATCAACATATAGTACAACAAAACCAATTTGGAGTGGTTTTTTAACTATGGATTTAGGAAGTGGTGAAGATGTATCCTTTCCTTATGAACAAGAATTAATATTTGTAGATGGTCTTTCATTATTAAAAGAAATGGATTTTGTTGATTTTTCAGACCCAGATTATGAATCTAGAACTCCAGGAAATTATGCTCCAGAAAATATGTACTGGGGTCCAGCAAGATATACTTATTGGATAAAGGAAATACTATTAAAATCTGGTGCTGCAATTAGTGGTGTAAATGGTCAGGGTGTAACACAAGATTATGGATTTACAACAGCAGTTAATTGGTATAATGGCCAAATGACTAGCACATCACAAAGTAGTGACCCTTTATATTTAACAGAGTGTAAGGCTTCAATGTTTCACACCAAAGATGAAAATGAAACTTTTTTACCAGATAATTGTTATGATGTTCTAAAGGAATTATTAAGGCATTGGGGTGCAAGAATTACATATTGGAAACATGAATTTTGGATAGTACAAATTCCTGAATATATAACTGATGAAAGTGGTTTTATAGATAATCCTGACAATATTAATTCTAGGCAATATAATAAAAGTGGAACATATTTAGGTAGTCAAGACCATTTAGGTGATACATATTCTAGTAGATATGAACAAACTATTGAAAGCAACCAAATCAGTAAATTAGTTGGAACTAAGTATAATTATTTACCAGCTATAAATAGGGTAAATGCAAAATTTTTAAGTTTAAATGGTGAAAATCATTTTGGTGGTTTTCCTTTTGGTGCCAATCCTTATGGTATAGATTTTTTTCAGGGTAGAATTAATAATCCATCTTCTGCTGATTTTTTATGGGTATCAATTCCATTAAATTGGAAATGGGATATGAGTGGTACGCTTTTTCCAAATGGTCATACCAATGGTTGGTGGGCTAGAATAAAATTTAATTTATATTGTACACAAAATAATGGGGGAACAATTACCACTTACTATTTACAATATAATTCTAGTGATGATTCTTATTATTGGGTTGATTCTTCTAATTGGGCTCCATTAGGTAGTGAATCTCCTGCTTATATTATATCATCAAGAAATTTAGTAGAAACTGACTATATTGGTTTTCAAGAACAAATAGAATTTGTAGATAGTTCTGGTAGTAGTATATCACTAACTGGTGATTGGGATTTTTACATGAGCATAGAAAATTATGGAACAAGTTCTAATAATCCTGGCTCATTTTATTGTAGATTCAGTCCTGGTGGTCAAATAAAAAGGAATCCAACTGGTCAAGCTCCATCTTTACCAGGACCAGCTGGTAGTGGTGGTGCGTCAAGTGGCTCTGGAACTGTTAGATGGTCAAATTCTTTACTTGATAATAGTATTGCATTTAATAGTCCAACAGCATCATCAACTAATTATCCTAGTGGTTATAACACTGGAGCAAGTCAACTTGATAAAGGTTTTACATGGAAATCCCCTTTAAAAGGATTTTTACAAGCATTAACAAATACAGCAAATGCTACTTATGGAATTACAAATACCACTATTGTTAGTGGAAGTTCAAATACAGAGATATATGGTTTTGGAGATTTATTATGGGGAGATTGTATTCTTCAAACTGCAAGAGGAAATTTAAATGTATGGAATGGCAGTTCATTTGTAAAAACAAATGTAAATGGTAAATGGGGTAGAGGTATATTAACTGGTGAAAAAACTTTCACTCAAATGTTAATTGATGAATTTTTATCTGGGCAAACTAAAATTGTTATTTCTCCAACAATGAGGTTGGTAGTTGGTGAACAAAATAAAAATCAAACTGGAACAGCTAGTGGGGGTGGTACAACAACAAGACCAAGATATGTAAATCCAATAGGTAGATTAAGAGAATTTAGGTCAAACGCAACAGACCCAGAATACATTTTTAGAAGAGGTAGTTTTCACACATTATATGATGAGTGGGATTATGAAGGTTATGAAATAATAAGAGATACAATAACAGTAACAACAAATACTAATGATATTGGTAGTTTAGGTGGTTCACAAGATGATAACCCTATTGATGCTGCAAAAGTAATATCTAATGTAGAAAATGCATTAATGATGAACAGCCCAGTTGCTTATGTAAGAACAACTGTTCCTGCTACTGGTAGTAATGTTATTGTAAATGGTAATTTTAATGTTGCAACTGGTTGGACATTAGGAACTGGTTGGACAATAGATACATCAACAAAAAAAGCTAAGTTTGCTGCAACTGGCTCTACAAGTGATTTGACACAATCTGTATTAACTACTGAATTAACATATCAAATAAATTTTACAGTTGAAGTTACTGCTGGTAGTTTAACAGTAAAAGCTGGTAGTAGTGGCACAACACAAACAATAACTGCTAGTGGTGATTATAGTATTTATTTAGATTGTGAGGGTTCAAGTGATATTAAATTTACAGCAGGGACAACATTTACTGGAACAATAACCTTTATAACTGCAAAAGACCAAAAATCTTTAACAAGTATTCCAATAGAAACAATAGGTACTGCTGTATTTAAAACAAATGATACTTTAGATTTAGTTAATTCTAGAGATGGTGAAATAATGACTCTAAATGTTTCATCAAATCAGGGTGCATCTGATGACACAATTAGTGTTACATCTACTCTTTTATATGAAGATATTGCTGCAAATTCTGTTTTATTAATTAACCAAGATGACCTTTCAGCACAATACCAAAACAAAACAAAAGGAACAGTTGGTGGCTTTGATATTACTGCAAATAGTATTGATTCTGGAAGTGTTGCAATTAGTAGTTATATAGATGACGATAGTTTTGGAACTGCAAGTGCAACAAGTTTAGCTACAAGTGAAAGTATTAAAGCTTATGTTGATACGCAAGTTGGCTCGGCTGATACGCTTCAAGAGGTTACAGATAATGGAAACACAACTACAAATAGTATTGTAATTGGCTCTGGAACTAACTCTGCTCCTGGTTTATCTTTTGATTCTGATTCTAATACTGGTGTTTATAGAGCATCTGAAAATATTGTTGGTTTAAGTGGTGGTGGAATTGGATTGACTTGGGATGGTATTCATTTAACCACTAGTGCGGGAGGCTCTTTTTATTTAGAAAAAAGCGGCTCAGCATCTTCACCAACTTACGCTTTCCAATCTTATACATCTACTGGAATGTTTAGGCCAACTGGGCTTCATGCTATTGGTTTTAGTACAAATGGCTCAGAAAAAATGAGGTTATCAACGAATGGAAACCTACTCATTGGACAAACAAGTGATACTGGTGAAAAATTGCAAGTTAATGGAAATCAAAGAATTAATGCTGGTGAATTATTTATAACAGAAGATGGCTCTGCTAGAAAACCAGTTAGATTATATAAATCTGCTTATAAAGGTGCAATAGCATTAGAAAGAGATGGGGTCGGTACTGTTAGAATAACTGGAGCTGCAGAAATAGGTCACACTTATTTTAATGCTACAAATGTTAATGTTGGAATTGGAACTGCAACTCCCACAGAAAAGCTCCACGTTGTTGGAAATGTAACATTAACTGGCTCACTAACTGGAACAACTGCAACATTTACTGATTCTGATGGCTCAGTTGCAATAAGTGGTGGAAATATAAATCTAACTGATTCTGGTGGTGGAACTATGATAACTTTAGATAGTTCGTCTGGTGATGGCGTTGTTAGATGGGAGGATGGTAACACACAAAAATGGGATTTAGGGAGAGATAATACTGACAATGCTTTTGTAATTTCAAACGAAGCTGGATTAGGTGATAATCAAGTTTTACATTTAAATCATAGTACTGGAGCAGCAACTTTTTCAAATAGCATTTCTGCTACTTCGGCAACATTTAGTGGACAAATAACAATACCAGCAACTCCAGTAGCTTCAACTGATGCTGCAAGTAAAGGGTATGTAGATGCTCAAATAGGAGCTAATAATGATTTGCAGGAAGTTACAGATAATGGAAATACGACAAGTCAGCCAATAAGATTATTAAATGCAACAAATGTTAATTCAAAATTTGAATCTAATACTAATTTGTACTTAAATGCTGATTATGATTCAAATAGTGGTGATGCTTATAGAAATATAATATTTGAAAATAGAGGCTCAGAAAAAATGCGTATTACATCTGGTGGAAACGTAGGAATTGGAACTTCAAGTCCCGACCAAATGTTACATATTTCTGGATTATTTCCAAGAATAAAGTTACAAGATACAGATGCTACTAATAGTTCAGACCATTCTTTAATTGAACAAAATAATGGGGTTTTAAGATTTAGAAATGACCCTTCTTATTTATCTAATAATTCAGCTATACAATTTGATATAAGAGGCTCAGAAAAAATGCGTTTGACATCAGCTGGGCGTTTGGGAATTGGGACGACCAGCCCTAGCGAAAAGTTGGAAGTTGTAGATGGGTATATTTTAGCAAGTGGCTCTGGAACGTCTCATGGTTTTGAATTACAAAGAACTGGATTAGATACTTTTCAAATAAGACATTTAGATGGTAACTTTACAATAAATAATTTAACAGATAGTAGAAAAGATTTTGTAATAGATGGCTCTGGTAATGTTGGTATTGGAACGACAAGTCCTACACATAAACTTGAAGTTAGAGGCGGTGATGCACATTTTGAAAATACATCTTCTACAAATACTTTTTTAGATGTTAAAGGAACATCAGCAAACGCATATATTAGAGCTTATAGTGATTCTAATGGTGTTTGGTTATATCAGGGAGGTAATTCATCATATCTTTCAGCACAAAATGGCTCAACATTAAGGTTAAAAACTGGCTCAAGTAATTTAATTTTTCTTAATAGTTCTGGTGAATTTATGCGTTCTAATAGTGGAAATCTACTTATTGGCACAACAACTGATAATGGGCATAAATTACAAGTTGCTGGAGACATACAAATTGGCGACAATAATATGTTAAGACTTGGTGATAGTAGTGATTTAAAAATATATCATAATGGTTCTAATAGTTTTCTTGATAATTACACAGGTCATATACAAATAAGAAACTTTGCTGATGATTCTGATATTAGATTTTTAAGCGAAGATGGTAGCAGTGGTATAACAGAATATTTTAGAGTTGACGGTGGACAAGAAAAAGTATTGTTTTATAAAAACTCAGAACACCAAGATAACGTTAAAGCTGAGTTTGGAAACAGTGCGGATTTACAAATATTCCATGACGGTACACACGGGCAGATAACAAACAATAGCTCAAATTTATATATTAAAAACAACGCTGACGACGGTGATATAATATTCCAGTGTGATGATGGTAGTGGAGGTAAAACAGCTTACTTAACTTTAGATGGTAGTGTTGCAAGAACTATTGCTAGTAAAAATATACGTTTTGAAGATAGTGTAGAAGCTCAATTTGGTGGTATTGCAGATTTAACTATAGCTCATGACGCCACTAATAGCACAATAGCTAATAATACTGGTGATTTATATATTAAAAACAGAGCTAATGATAAAGATATAATATTTGAAACAGACGACGGTAGTGGAGGTACAACAGCTTACATTACATTAGATGGTAGTCAAACAACTATTAATTTACAAAAAAATGTTTTAATAAATACTACAACTGATGTTGGTGTGCCTTTATACGTTAATGGAGTTATTAGAGCTGTNGGNGGTGGAATACAAGCTGCACAAGATTATGGATTTACATTAAATGATGAAAGTGGAAGTAATAGGTATGGATTAAAATTTGGTGCGGCTGGAACAGTTGGTGGCTCTAATTTATTAATGCTAACAAATAGAAGTTTTAATAGTGCAACTGGTGGAGGTGAAGTTGCTATTGGTGGAAATACAAACACAACTGGAGTTACTGAGGTTGAAATAGCTAGATTTATTCCAAGAGTTACAGCAACAAGTGGAACACAAAAGAAAGTTAGTTTAGACGCTGTATTAGAATTAACAGAGCAAACTGCTCCAGCTAATCCAGCAAGTGGTGAATCTATTATTTGGATGGATTCTNNNAGNGGTGATTTNAAAGTAAAAATAAATTATGGTGGCACAACAGTAACAAGAACTTTGGCTGCCTTTGAAGGATAATTAATAAATAAATAAAAAAAATGATAACATATAATTGGATAATAAGTAGCATGGATAGTAAAATCCATGAAGAAGGACTGGATGACGTCGTGGTGACAGTTCATTGGAGGCGTTCAGCTCAAACAGATGACTATAACCCAGAAACAGAAACTGGATATTATGCTGATGTTTATGGAGCTTTAAGTGTTGGACCAGTTGACCCAGCAACATTTATACCTTATAATGATTTGACTAAGGAAAATGTAGAAGGATGGTTAAACGAAATGACTGACCCAACTCCAGCTGAAATGGACGAACAATTAGCTGCAAATATTGAACTGCAAAAGAATCCTATTGAGGAAAGTTTGCCTTTACCATGGACGACATGAAAAACGAGGTGAAAGATACAATAGAAATTTTAGCTGCAAATGGAACAGCCATAGGTTTTAGCATTACGGATTGTAATGAATATTTAACTTTTGTTTCGCTAGTTTTAGCTATAAGCATTTCAATTTATAAAATATATTATTGGAACTTTAAAAAATAAATATGAGTTTTTTTAGTAAACTATTTAATTCTAATGAATTAGTAAAGGAGGTTGGAAGTGTAGTTGATAATTTGACTACAACAAAAGAAGAAAAACTAGAGGCTAAGAAAAAGTTAAAAGAAGTTTTATTGGATTACGAAAAAGCCATTCAAGTTGAGGTAAGTGAAAGGTGGCGTGTTGATATGCAAAGTGATTCTTGGCTAAGCAAAAACATTAGACCAATGGTTTTAATCTTTTTATGTTTTTCAACTGTATTATTAATTTTTATAGATTCTGGGGTAATTACATTTAGAGTAGATGAATCTTGGATTGAATTATTAAAAGTAGTTTTGATGACTTGTATAGGTGCATATTTTGGGGGCAGAAGTTTTGAAAAATCAAAAAAATGAAGTTATATAATCCAGAAGAAAAAAATACATTAGTAATGCAATTTGGTAATGTTGCAAGAAGTTTAAAAAAAAGATATGAATATCCAAAAAGAATAGATAAAAGAACTAAAAAGTATGGTAATCAAAGGCATNATACTGGTGTAATGGGAAAATACAAACACAATGGCTAAAAAAAGAAAACTAAACAGTACAAATCCTAAATACCAAAAAGAAGAAAAAACAAAGCAATATAAAAGGGTTTTGCATAAAGAAATAAAAGGTTGTAAAATATATATGTGTTATGAAATACTTTAAACTAAGAGAATTTGTTTGTAATTGTTGTGGAAAAAACAAAATAAATAGAACATTTTTAAAAGTATTAGATTCAGCAAGAGGTTATTCAAAAAATCAAGATGGTTCTGATATACCTTTTATCATAACAAGTGGATACAGATGTGAAAATCATCCAGAAAGCAAAAAAAATCCTAGTAGTTCACATATTAAAGGAATTGCTGCAGATATATTAGTGAAAAACAGTAGGGAAAGAGCTGTGATATTAGCTGCTTTAATGAATGCTGGTTTTTCAAGATTTGGAATAGGTCACAATTTTATTCATGTGGACTTGGACGAAGATAAAACTCAGGGTTTAATTTGGACATATTAAATGGAATCAAAGTATTTAGAATATCTTGATGAAATATTAGAACATTTTTGGAATGGTAATGGCTATCAATCAATAGCACAACATTTAATAGAAAAATATCATTTAAATGTAAAAAAAACAACCCTTAGGCATAGAATAAAAGATATAATACAATATGAAATAGCTGATAAAGAAGTTATTGAAGAAAATCTTAAACTGGCTAAAAGAAGCCAAAAACAAGCAGACCTTAACAGAATAAAAAATAAATCATTTAGAGAGCATGTAAGACTAGAAAATGCTTTAGTTGAGTACAATACCAAATTAATAGAGTTATTAAAGACAGAGAGCCTAAAAACGCAAATAAAAGAACACAAGACCAAAGATAAACAAGCTATTATTGTTCAAATAGCAGACCCACACTTTAATGAATTAGTTGACCTTAAAAATAACAAGTATGATTTTGAGGTAGCATCAAAAAGGTTACAAAAATTTGCTTTTCATATAAAGGAATATGCTAAATTCTATAATGTTACAGAAATATTTATTGCAATTACTGGTGATTTATTAAATTCAGATAGAAGATTAGATGAAAAATTAGCTATGTCTACAAATAGGGCAAAAGCAACTTTTTTGGGTGTTCATTTATTAAAGCATTTTATTTTAGATTTGAATAGTGTTGCTAATATTAGTGTGGGTTGTGTTTCTGGAAATGAATCAAGAGCATACGAACTAGGTTGGGTTGATTTGGTTGCAACTGATAATTATGATTTTACCATATTTGAAATGTTACGTTTATTATTGCCTAACATTAATTTTATTACATCAGGTGGTTTGGAATTGGTTGTTGAGGTAAATGGGCATAATGTATTGTTAATTCATGGTCATCAGCTTGGTAATATGCAATCAGATAAAATTGCAAAAGTTATGAGTAAATATGCTAGAAATGGTATTATTTTGGATTTTATGATTTGTGGCCATTTACATGAAACTAAAATAACAGATTTATTTGCTAGAAGTTCTAGTTTGGTAGGTGCAAATGCATATAGTGAAAATGCCTTATTGTTGAGCTCTAGAGCAGCTCAAAATATATATATAATGAAAGATAGTGAAAGACACGATATTCGCATAGATTTGCAACATACTAAAGGCTTTAATGGTTATAAAATAAATAAGGAACTTTCATCATATAATGCAAAAAGTCTGAATAAAACACATAAAAAACAGACAGTTTTTAAAATAGTTATATAAAAATTATATATATTTGAAGGTTTTTTTAGGTTATTGTACGAAATCTTCGTAATAATTTGTTGGAAAGCCCCTATTTTTTAGGGGTTTTTTTTATATATCTATACCTAGAGAACCAAAAATAAATCAAAGTTTTTTACATTTTATTGCGTTTATGTTAAAAATTATTATTATATTTACATATAATTAATAACTTAAAAAAACAAAAACAATGAACATATTTTATTTACATTCCAACCCTAATATTGCTCCAACATATTTATATAATAAGCATTGTGTAAAAATGATATTAGAAACAGCTCAAATGCTGTGTACAGCTCATCATCATTATACTGATTTATATAATACTGATAAATCATATATTCCCTATAAAGCTGCTTATGTTAATCATCCAAGCACTAAATGGGCTAGAGAAAATTCAGAAAATTATAAATGGCTTTATGATTATTTTGTATCAATAAATATAGAGTACAATAAGCGATATGGTAAAATACACTCATCATGGATTAAATGCAAAGATGTTTTAGCTAATTATCCAGTTGGTATTCCAGTTGGTAAATTTACACAACCACCACAATGTATGCCAGATATATATAAAACTAAATGCAGCATAAATGCTTATTGGGACTACTATATATCAGAAAAATCACATATTGCTGGTAAAAATGAAACAAAATATTGTTAATTTTTTACATTTTATTATAAATATGTTAAAAATTATTATTATATTTACATAACCTAAAAAAAAAACAAATGAAAAAAACAATAAACAGATACGAATTCGCAAGTTGGTTTGCAGAACACAGACCTAATAATTTTAGTCCTATTGGGCGTATGGAATTATTTGATATGTTAACTGAATTTGAAGATGCAACTGGAGAGGAAATTGAATTTGACCCTATTGGAATATGTTGCGAATATACAGAATATGAAAACATAGAAGAATTTTGGGGTGAATATGACAAAGAAGATTATCCGAACGAAGAATCAATCATGGATGCTACATTTTATTGGGCATTTGGTAATGGTTCATTTATAATACAAACATTTTAATTATGAAAACACAGTACAAAGTAATAAACAGAAAAAACAGAAAGGAATATATCCTTAATGCAAAAGAGGTAACTAAATTTTTTAAACACCAAAATATTAGGGATTATGCCATATCTGTTATAAAAACTAGAAAACAAATTATTAATAATATCATTGCATTTTTAATTGTATCTATTGCAGCAATAGGTTTATTATTATTAGGTGCCATGATGGATAAACTATAAAAAAATGACAAGAGAAGAACTAAGCAAAATATATAAAGATTATAATTTAAGTGAAAATGATGTTTATAAAGACAAAAGAGGTTTTGTAATTATAACAAGAAGTGGAATTGAAAAAATACAATACTATAGTAATATACAAGTACAATATGAAATAATTTGTTGTTCACTTGAAAATGTAGTTATAAAAGCCATAAGTTTTATGCAAGAGCCAGAGGGTGATTGGCATAAACAGATGGAAACATTTGGAAGTGCATCAATAAAAAATTGTATACAAAACTTTAAAGTAGAAATAGCTGAAAAAAGAGCTTTAGCTAGGGTAATTATCAAAACCATTGGTTTGGTAAATACCTATGGAGAAGATGAACTTAAAAACCAACCATAATGAATACAAGAGATAAAATAATAAATCACGCATTAAAAATTAGTTGTAAAATATTTAAAGCTGATAGAGAAAATGTATTAAGTAATAAAGACAGAAATGCAAATACAATAAAAGCAAAGAGAATGTTTATTTACTATCTATATAATTATATGGAAATAACCCATAAAGGAATGAATAAATATTTTGAAACCATTAATCACGCATCTAGTATACATCATGTGAATAAATTTAAATTTGAAGTAGATACTTATAATGATGTAAAAAAAGATTTTAATAACTTTTTAACTCAAATGAAAAGATTTAGTGTATATGGTGGTGGATTTTATGAAAAAAGAAAGGAAATAAAAAAATTATTGGAAGAACTTAAAAAAGTAAAACAATGAAAACAATAACAATAACTAGAGAACAAATAAAAACACAAAAAGATGCTATTTTATGGCATTTAAAAACTTATGGAAATATTACAAGTTGGGAAGCAATTAAGGAATATGGTGCAACTCGTTTATCTGGAATTATATTTGACCTAAAAGATGAGGGTTATCCTATTGAATCTAATCTTATTGAATGGAAAACAAGATTTGGTAGAACCACCAATATTGCAAGATACCAATATTACAAACCGATACCTGAGGATGAACAATTAATTATTTGGGGATAAAATGGATGTAATTAGAGTAATAAAAAGCAAAGATTATACAACAATTTGTAATCGTATTTATAAGGACAAAAGATTATCATTAAAAGCAAAAGGTTTGTTATCTATGTTGTTAAGTTTTAGTGATAATTGGGATTTATCAATTAATGGTTTGTATGCCATTTTAAAAGAAGGAAAATCTAGTATTAGAACAACCATGAATGAATTAATTGAATTTGGATATGTGGAGCGTACTAGAGTAAAAGATGATAAAGGCGTGTTTATTGGAATAAATTATATTGTATTTGAATCCCCACAGTTAAAAACCCCAAAGTTAGGAAACCTAAATATGGGTAACCGAACACAATTAAATAATAACTTAATAAATAACCAATTAAATAAAGATAATAAAAAAATTGAATTTTTTAATGAAGTGATGACCTATGGTAATTATTCAGAAAATATGCTAACTGAATTTTACGAATATTGGAGTGAGCCAAATAAAAAAGGTAAAATGAAAAAAGACATGCAAAAAACTTGGTCAACATCTAGACGTTTAAAAACATGGGCAAAAAATGAATCCAAATGGGCATTACAATCTGTTGGAATAAGTAAAGTTGAAAAACATTTACAAACACACAATGAAGCTATGCAAATACTAAAACAAATAGAAAATGATAAAAAAAATAAGTGAATCAGAATTAACAAAACTATGTGTTGAATTATTATCCAAAACTTACTTAGATTTGGGACAACATAATATAACAGCACAAACAAAAGTACTAATTGCTCAAAGTTTAGCTCACGATTTGAAAAAATCATTCCCAACTTTATCATGGAGAGATGTACAAATGGCATTTTGGAATGGTGTTAGAAATACAGAAGAATTTAGCATTAATGCAAAAACATATTATAAGTGGCTTAAATTATGGAGAAATATAATATGGAATAATGAAGGTGTTGCAGACCACCAAAAAGATAAACGTCTTGCATACAGAAATGAAACTAAATTAATAACTAATAAATAAAAATAATGGAAAAATTAACAAAATCAGAATTAGAACAATTACAAAATGATGTAGGTAGGTTAAATGATGCTTATATTAATATAGGTAAATTGGAAATGCAAAAACAATTTTTATTAAAACAATGTAATCAATTAGAAACAGAAGTAAAAGAATTAACTAATGAATTTGAGGAAAAATATGGAACAATGGAAGTTAATATTAATACTGGTGAAATGAGAAAAATAGAACAAAATGAACAAGAATAAATTAATAGCACAAGATTGGTGGTTAAAGCCTTCTATGGTTCCTACAAGTGTTTGGTGTTTTGAAAAAGGTACAACTGGGGGTTATTTTTCTGATTATAAAAGTATTGGTAGGGATATACGTTTAATTGGAACAAAAAAACAAATGAATGAATGGTTCAGAGAATCTGATGTTGAGGTTAAAGATATTTGGGATACAGAATTAACTGAACGCTATAAGGAATTATATAAAGAAAATGGAAATAAACTTTTGGTATTAAATTTAATATAAATGAAAACATTACTAAAAATATTGGTAACAATAACCATAACACCAATGGTTCTAATTTTTATTACATTTGCTATATTATATGCTGTACATCAAGCATTATGGGAAAATAAAAAAGATGAACGAAACTGATTTACAAACTCATGTTGTTAATTATATAAGAATGCAATATCCAAAGGCTAGATTTTGTGCAAGTTTAGGTGGTATTAGAACATCTATAAGTCAAGCCACAAAAGCAAAAAGAACTGGTTATTGGGCTGGTTTTCCTGATTTACAAATTACTGAGCCAAACCATTTATATCATGGATTGTTTATTGAAATAAAAACAGAAAAAGGTAGACCAACCAAATCACAAAAAGAATGGATAAAAGCTCTTAATGATAGAGGATATAAAGCTGTAATATGTAAAGGTTTTTCAGAATGTAAAAATGAAATAGATAAATATTTACAATGAGCAAGAAACAAGACAAGATTAAAAGAGAATTAAATAAAATATATAAAGAAATATTACTTGAAAATAATACTTGTACTGGTTGTGGTCAAAATGGTTATGCTGTTCCATTAAGTTTTTCACATATAATACCAAGAAGCAGAAGAAGGGATTTGATAACAGATAAAAGGAATATAACTTTACATTGTTTGTCAATGGGTGAGCGTAAAGGTTGTCATGAAATATGGGAGACAAATAAAGAACGACATACATTATTAGATTATTTTACTAACTTAGCATATATTAAAGAAGTTGATGAGGAATATTATTATTTAATTACAGAGTTAAATGTCTAAGGATTTTGAAATAACATATTGTACAACTGAATGTTTGGAGCAAAGCATACAAATACTTAAAGAAATAGCTAAGGATTATGAATGGGAAAATGAACAAGAGTACATTAAAGTTATTTATATGTTATCTACATTAGGATATGTATTAACCACTGATGATTATAAAGATGAAATGGTTTTATTTTTTAAGTTGTTAGGCAAAAAGCTAAAGGAAAATGAACAGATAATTAAAGAAGCTAAATACTATGCCAATATTACCTAAACCAAGAAAAAGAAGCTGGATAAAAACAATGCCAAAACAAATAAGGCAAAATAGTAATCAAGCATTTTACAATAGTAAAGCATGGAGAATGACTAGGAAGTTTTATATAAAAGATAATCCATTGTGTGAAATGTGTAAACGTAAAGGACAAACAACATCAGGACAAATGGTTGACCATATTAAGCCAATTAACTTAGGTGGAAGTATGTTACATCAATCCAATTTACAAACATTATGTAATAAATGTCATGCGAAAAAATCAGCATACGAAGGTGTTGAATATAGAAAAGGAATAAAAAATTATGAGCGAAAAAAGTAAATACTATTTTGATAGGGAAAGAAACCAACCCTATAATGATAAGGTGCCAAACTATTATGTAGGTAAATATGGAATAATGGCGAAGGATGTTTGTGATGATTTTGAATTACCATACCATTTGGCTACTGCAGTAACATATATATTAAGAGCAAAAAAAAAACATAATGACAAAGGGAAGAGTGATATTAATAAAGCAATAGCACACTTAGAATTTGAACTGAACCGTATAAAAAACTATTAATAGGGTAGGGGGTATAAAAATCGTAAAACCTATTCTATAGTTAAT
>FUFK010060793.1_pt1 | contig 22516 bp, 34 predicted proteins | sample 1021851 | NCBI WGS metagenome assembly FUFK01 (sample SAMEA51879418, study PRJEB19060) | metagenome
GTTCCGGTCGAGGTGGGCGTCGTCGTCGGCGCAGATGATGTAATCGAGGTCGGGCCGGGCCTCCTTCCAGATCCGGGCCACCGCGGCCAGGTTCTTCGCAGAGAACGCGACGACACAGGGATGCCCGCTGGACCGGTTGACCGCGGCCATGGTGGCATAGCCCTCACCGATGCAGCAGGTCTCCCCGGCGCGGTTGAAGTCGCCGATGAAGCAGAACAGGGCATCGGTGCGGCCGCCACGCAGGAACCGCTTGTTCCCCTCCCCATCGATCCGCTGAAGGTTCCAGAGTGCGCCGGTTGCATCGAACATCGGGACAAGCAGGCGGCCGTCGCGCTGGCGGAGCCGGGAGACGTCGAGCTGTTTCTTGGCGGCATAGAGATGGTCCGCGCGGGCCGGGCCCGCTCCTGTCCAAATATCGGCCGCATCGCGAGCGGCTTCGGCTTCGCTGCGCTCCCGCTCCTCTTGGCGCTTCTGCTTCGCCGCGGCCCATTCGCGCTGCATCGCGACTCGTTCTTCAGGCGAAAGGGTTCGGTCGTCACCCGATTTCCACTTCCGAGAGATGCCGAGCCGGTAATTGCCGAATGCCCCCGCGGGCCGGTCGTCGAGGTAAAGCTTGGCCCATCCGTTCTGCCGGCCCTTCCCATCGCCATCACACCGGAACCGGATCAACTCGCCCGATGACAGGCGCTGAGCGATCGGCTCGACCGGCCTGACGCCCTCGATCTCCATGGCCGCGATGAAGTCGGCGACGGCGTCGTGATAGCTCACCGCCCACCCCCATCGATGAACGGCGCCCCGCACGCCCGCAGCCAGGCAAAGAAGCTGTCCTCTCGCCGGAACACCCCGACGTGATGCCCCATGCGGAAAAGCATGTTCAGGCGGTCGCACTGGTTCTGGTCCGGCATGTCTGAGCCGTCCTTCCACTCGACATAGGCGACACCGCGGTCACCGCTGCGCGGCTGCCAGGTCACGATCCAATCGAGCGCCCCGGCTTTCATCCCTTCGCGCCGCCGCTTGTTCGCCTCCCAGCGGCTACGACGCCCCGCATTCGGGACGGCGACGATGTCGACGGCCGGGCAGATGATGCGGGCGCGACGAAGCGCCGCAGCGACACGGTCGTCTTCGCTTCGCGCGTCGCGGTCCTTGGCGTCGCAGTGCCAGGGTTCGTCCTGCGCCGGGGCTTCGAGGGCGGCGAACATGTTCACTGGCGCGGCTCTCCCGCGCGGCGCTGGCGAGCGATCGTCAGCAGGTATTCGACCTCTTTGCGGGGCACCTTGTTGTGGGTGCAAAGAAGCTCGTCGATAGTGTACCGGTCGAGCATGTGCGGCCGGCACTCGTACAGCAGCCGGGTCAGCTGCGCTTTGTGCTGCGCGCCGGTCATCTCGCTCGAGCCGTAGCGCGAGGACGCGGCGGCGCGGCCGCGCGACATGCCAGAACGGGAATGTGCGCGGCCGACCACGGTTACGCGCCTGCCTGCTCGGGCTTGCCAGCGAAGATCGGCAGGCCAGTTTCAGCAGCGACCTTGTCGAGCGCTTCATTGAAGGCGATTTCGAACGTCAGGTCCGGGCGCCACAGCTCGTACCAGAAGACGAGACCTTCGCCGGTCTTGCGGTAGCGGAACCGCGCGATGAGACGGAATACGTCGGTCGACCGCGCAAAGACCGGAATGGTAATCGAGAACATCGTCGGGAGCGTCAGCGGCTTGCCGTCGCCGTCGGTATGCTCGCTGTCGAAGGTGAACTGCGCTTCGCCGGTTGAGAGGTTCTTCGCCTCCTTGATGACGGCCCGCTCGTAGACCTGCAGCCCGCGCGAAATCTCGACGAGCTTGGACGGTGTCGCGATAGTGCCGCGGTTGGCCTTGACGAACTCCTGTGACGCCGGCGCGAACAGGTCGACCGGGTCGGCGGAGACGTCGACGATATGGTCCTCGATGAAGCGGGCGAAATCGCCCATGCCCATCGGCTTGACGTTCTGGCCGATCCACGCCTGCCATTCCTTGGAGAGCGGAAAGGCGTAGCTCGCCTTGTGACGCATCCCCTGCGTGGCTCCCGCGTCATCGTCGGAATTATCGGGGTGATAGTCGAAGATCGCCGTCAGCGACGGCTTGGTGAAATCGTCCACCGCGAAAATGGCCGAGTTCGCGAACTTGAAGCGGTTCACCAGGCTGATGAACGACGGAAGCTGCGTAAGCGCCGCGGTGCCGGTGCGGTGCAGCGGGTTGTCGCGGTACGCATCGAACACGGTCGCGGAAACCGGCGTTGCCGCGCCATTCATCAGGACGAAGGGGGCGACGATACCGTCGCGAGGGTCGGTGACCTCGACCACCTGCGCGCGGAGATGCTTCTCCGCGACGTCGAACGCGGTCTCCATCACCTCGCCGGTGCGGTCAGCAATCGTATCGGACATTATTGGTCTCCTGGTCAGCCGCGCACTGCGCGGGTTTCGGTGGTGATTTCGCGGATGGTGCCGAAGAGGTTGCCCTGGTTCGGCTTGTTGGGGCTGAGCCGACCATCGCTGGTGAACCACGCCACGGTGGCGCCGTGCTTCTAGACGGGCAGCTTGAAGGCGAGCGAGGGCGTCAGGACGGAGAACTCGCGGTCGGCGTCGAACTCGACGTCGATCGTCAGCGTGATCTTCCCCTTGGCCTTCTTGCCGGTGTCGATGCCCACCGCTTCCAGCTTGGTCGCGAATTCGCGCAGCGGCTCGCTGCTATCGGCATTGAACTGGCCGTCCTTCAGCATCATCAGGAGGTCCGACAACGTCGAGGCGGCCGGATAGCGACGGCCACCGTCCGCGGCGCGCTCCTCTATGATTTCCTCATTATCGAGGGTATTATCCATCTTGCTTACTCCGGCGCGCATCTCGGTCTCCGGACGGGGTGCGCGCCCTCCCCCGTCGCGAAATCTTCATGTCTCTCGCGAGTCTCTGGTCATGCCTCCACGACCTCCCGCCAAGCATCGGGCCGCCAGCCGTTGCGGGTCGCGCGGGCCATGATCTCGTCATCGGTCAGCACGAACCGTCCGCCGCGCAGCCAGTGCGAGCCCTTGGGATCGGCGGCACCGTCGGCGTTGCACCGGACCACCGAACCGAAGCGCTGCAGGAACTGCGCGGCGAGGCCTGCGCGGCTCTGGTCGCGCGCATCAGGTAGAGGACGGGGCTGAGCCTGACGGAAGCGGACGTACCCGGCACGGCGCGGTTCGGCGCCTGTTTCCGCGCACCAGCGGCGCACCAGGGGTTCACTCGCCCCGAAGCGCTCGCGCAACTGCTTCATCGTCATGCCGCGTGCGACCAATGCGAAGCCGTCAGGGACGGGACGCAAATTCGAAGGCGGCACGGGTATGGCCGCCTCTTCACGCCACCGGATGATCGTAGCTGGCCCAGCATGATAGTGCCGTTGCAGCTCGTTGATCGTGCGGCCCGGAGCGACTTTGAGGAAATCGGCCGGAATGGAGCGCGTTTTGGCGGTGGGCGTGCCGACGCGCGCCGCAACGGCGCATGACCGGCACCGCTTTGCCTTCCGTGAAACCGGCGCACCGCATGCGCAGGCCGTGGCGCGGGCGCAGCGTTTGACGCTGGGGCTGGGATTTCGCCGCTCTTCCGCGATGAAAGCCCGAATCCGCTGCTCAGTGCAGGCGAACGGGACGCGCCCATCGCGCAGCCGCGTGACCAACCCGGTATCGCCCATGCACCTCTTTCCGAAGCGGAAAGCGGTCATTCCCGATTCGACGAGGAAGGTCTCGATTTCGGCGAGGATCGTCATGCCGCGACCTCGACACGATAGCCACCACCAACCCCGGACCGAGACTCGATGGCGACGCCCTTCTCGCGCATCCGATGAACCTGGACGCGGACACCGCCCTCCCCAGCCCCCGGCGAAACAGCGTCACGTAGCTCGAAGCCGCTGACCGTCTCGCCAGCACGGGCTTGGAGGTGGTTGAGGATGCGCTGCTGCGCCGGCGTCAAGCGCGCGGTCACGGGATCGACACAGACGCCGCACATCACGCCATAGAAGTGATAGCGAACCCCTGCATGTTCCCACGGAACCGGATTCGCGCTGACGCGATCGTTGAGCCAGATCATCGCGCCTGCGACCCCATGTCGGCGACGATCTGCCGCCAGAGCTGCGAACCACGGGACTGCGACAATCCGTTCGCCTCGGACCACGCCCGGACCGACCCGCCGTTCGCGACATGCTCGGCGAGAGACGCCTTCTGACGCCGAACCGCAAGTTCCGTCGCGCGACGCCTGGTCCGGAATGACAGACCCTGATTGCTGGTGGAGAAGAGACCCTTGCCGGAGCCGATCAGCGCCTCAGCCATGACGCGCCTCCTGCATCCACTCCGCACAGGTCCGATGATCCCGGAACGGATACGACCCATCCGGCTTGCGCGGCGTCAGTGGTCCGGCGACCGGTCGCGGCTTGGGGGGGGCGAGCGGGGTCACGGCCGCACCGCCGACAGAACAACGCCCCGTGCACGTCGGGCATCGATTGCCCTGCCCGCCTCGTCCAGCAACCCGCGCATCGCCTCGAGCTCGACGTCATCGATCTCGGCGTCGTCCTCGAGCGCCTCGTCCACAGCAAGCTTGAGCCGGGACAGGATGACTCCGAACCGCCGGTCGGACTGGCGCTCGGCATCAATCGGCACGAGCTTCATGCCGATCATTGCCAAGGCTTCATTGGCGAACCGGCCGTTCCACTCCCGGCATCCGAGCAGGAACGAGACCAGACCCATGTCGGCACCGCCGGCGGCATAGGACGCGGCGCGGTCCTCGGACTTGCCCAGGGTGCGGCCGACGTCTTTCCAGGTCAGCCCATCGGCTTCGCGGATCGCTGCGAGGCTTTCGCCGACAGCATCGAGCGCCTTTGACGCGGAAAACGACCCGCGCCCGCCGTGGATGTGCGGTGCACCGCTCATTTAGATGCGCTCCCGTGATGATTGAAAGACCCGCCCGCATCAGCGCCGAGAAACTCAGCGTGTTCGTCTGGCTGCTGCTCGCCCGACTGGCGGACCGCGCGCACGGCGGTGGTGGCGATGACGGCGACGAACGCCGCGCAGCCGAGTGCAAGCCAGGTCATGCGCCCTCCGGCTGCCAGAGGCTGTCTTGCGGAATCGGTGCGACGTTCCCGGGCTTCGCGGCTTCAAATGACCTTCCCGCTACCGTCGCCGCGTTGACGCAAGACGCAGCCCGGGCCCCGCAGCCGCCGTCGCGGTCGGCTGTTGAAAAGGACGGGCGGGAATGGTGTTGAATGCGATGCCGGACATATTCGCTCGCCGGCATGTACCCGGCCTCGGCATAGGCTCGGGCGAACTCGGCGGGCATTGCGGGAGCGGCGCCGGTCCACTCCGCGTCGGTATGGCCGCAGATCGGGCGCCCGCACGCCGCACAACGCTCCCGACAGATCGCGGTGGCGCGCTGAACCGAGACGTTGAAGACGCGCGCAAGCAGCGCCGGACTAGCGCCTTCCCAGCCGTGACGGCGCGCGATCATGGTGCGGCGAGTGTTGGTGTCGGTCATGCGGCACCGCCGCTGGACTCGCGCGGCACGTCCTGCCCATTCTCCGGCAAGGGAGAATCAGATGGACGACCAGAAGGATCCGCTCGCCGTAGCGATTGGAATCGGCGTAGCAGGCGCAACGCTCGCCGGAGGATTAGCGCTGCTGCTGTGGCGGCAAGGGTTGCTGCCAGATGATGCGTGCGCAGATTTCGAGAAGAAGCTACGCCAGATGGCACGCGACTTGGAGGCTGTTGGCGCGGAGAACCCCGCAGCTCAGATGTGGACTGCTGCAAATCTTCTGGGGAAGCGACCGCCGACAGACCGGGGATAGCGCCAAGGCGCTCGATCTCTCGCACGTCGATGCCGCTCGACCTGATCGGGATGCCGTGGCCGCACTGCGACGCCATGCGGAGCAGTTGGACGCCCCTCACGCCGCCACCTGCGCGTCGGCGGGGACCGGCCGATACGTCGCCATGAACTGGCGGACGCGTGCGATAGTCGCGCGCCTGGGCTCCCTGCCCTGTCGCAGCTGCGGAATGAAAGTCGTGTCGTTCACCGCATCGCGGCCGAAGCGACTTTCCTTGACTTGATGCGTCCGGCAGAACGCCTCAATCTCGATAAGCAGGTCGTCCATACGCCGCTTATGCGACGGATATGTCCGTCGCGTCAAGCCGCTTGTGACGGATATGTCCGTAAATTGTGCCGGACGGGTCCGTCATGGGATATGGCGGACATGGGCGCCCAAGGCTTCGACATCGACCGAATCAAGCAGGTCCTCGTGGAGGCGACGACTGGCGATGGCCGGAAGTTTTCTCAGCGAAGCTTAAGCGCTGCGGCACACGAGAGCCGAGACTGCGTTGGCGATATCATCAACGGGCGAAACAAGAACCCGACGATCAAGGTGCTGTCGAACCTTGCGGAAGCGCTCGGCGGCGATCTGTCAATTTTTGGCCTATCCGAGTTCCGGACCGACCCGCCTACTGAAGACGAGCTCGAGGCCGCGCTGCGCGATATGCTTCCGGGTATGCCGAAGGGAGCGCTGGACAAACGCGCTCGATATCTCGCAGAAGCCGTTGGACGTGCGCTGAAGCTTCCTCAAGCTCGCCCAGCCAGTGCGCCGGATCGACCAGGGACCGCGCCTGGCGAAGGTGCTCCTCCTCCCTTAGCCACCAACTAAGTTGGATGTTCGCGACCGCGCAGGACCGAACGCAGGTGTCGCAACCAGCGCTGCAAGCGGGCGAATCCAGCACATCGGTAGGGCGAGTCGCGCTGCTCATGTTCCATTTCTGTTCTCTCATTTCCAACAAGTCTAGGGATTTTCCTACATCGGAGGTCGCAAGCTGATGAGCATGCTTTGGTTCGCTGGACTGGTTGCGGTGTGGTCGGCCGCGCCGCAGGGTTACGATTTCAAGGGCGTTGCGCTCGGCACAAGCCTCGATGAGTTCCGCAAAATGCCTCATCCAGATGGCAAGCCGGCGAAAGTCATTTGTACTGGCGAGAAGGTCGCGGTCACGCGGAACTACAGCAGTGAACCAATCGACGTGATGGTGTTCGACGAAGTCGAGAAGTCGCTCGGGGTGGCTCGCTGCGTGTGGATTACGACTGAAGGGCAATTCGGCGTCGGCAGCACGGCCGGCCTTTCCCTCGCTGGGTCAGGCTATGCCAGCTACAGCTATGGGTTCTCTTTCATCAAGGATCCGAAAGATGGTGTACCACGGCTCTATCGGTATTTGGGAACGACAAATGTCGCCGCCTATGGCGCGATCGTAGAGGCGCTGACGAAAAAATGGGGCACGCCGTCGTTGCAGAAGGGCACTGTGCAGAATCGCATAGGCAACACCTTTGAGAAGGAAACCGCGACCTGGTCCAACTCGATCTCTTCGCTCGTCGTCGAGTCGCGGTGGAGCAAGATCGACGATATGAACATCTTGATGCAGGATGCCCGGCTCTCGAAGATTGTGTCAGATGCCAGAGCCGCGAAGAAGGCGAGCACGCCGAACCAGATCTGAGCGCCAACGCTACTTCGCAGCGGACTTCGCCTTTTTCTTGTTCAAGCGTCCAATGACGTGGTCCCAATCGTCGGCCCAACCGCCGGCCTTCGCCTGTTCACATAATGCGATTGCGCGGTCGAAGTTGCCGCGCTTCTCCTCTATAATGCGGAGCTGTCGGAAGCAGGCGTGCGCCGGGACGATGCCGAATACCGCCTTTGCTTCGGCCGCCGCGGCTTCATTTATCGCTATGCATGCCTCGCAAGAGGAGATCGCTTGCTCGAGCGCGCCGGGGATTTCGTTCCGCCACCGATAGAAGACCTGGCAGTGATTGGCCAATGCGAAATGGCGATCAAGCACCGGTAGATCGTCGTCGAGAAACTCCATAGCCTTCGCGAGGAAGGACAGAGCGCAACGCTCATACCCGGGCCTGCTGAACCAAGTCGCCAGCAAGGACAGATGCTTGAAACGGCTGGTGCTGGGGTCGCAGCCCCACCCCTCTACGAGCGGCCGGATCCGGTTAACGACGCGCGCACCCTCGAATGGTGATGTCACCGAAATGCCAAACGGCGAGTATGTGTCAGCCATCCATTCCCGCTCGGATTCGGAAAAGCTTCGGAACCACCAATCTTCCAGTCCTAACGCGGCAATGTCCCCCGCTATGGCCCGCATTTCACTCACGATGTGATCCGACCCCGGTGATGAATCTCCGGTAGGAATGGTGCAGCGAGCGCCTCAAGCGCGCAATTGACGGATAAACCCGTCATTTTCTTGTTGACTGACGGATTTATCCGTCGCATACGACTCCCATCGCCGCACCCCGCGGCACGGGAGCAACCGATGGCCAAGAAGCCGACCAAGGCAAAAGCCGAGACCGCAGCGCCGGTCGAACCGCAGATCGCATACAAGGGCTTCAACTCTGACCTGGCGTGCCATCCCGGCGGCGGCCAGCTTGTCCAGTACGGCATCGGCGAGACCACGCGGCACGACGGCGATGTCGTGGCCTGCTCCTCCGGCATCCACGTCTGCACCAACCCGTTCGATGTCTGGCGCTACTACCCGCCCGTAAAGGGCAATCGCTTCGGCGAGGTCGCTTATGCCGGGAAGGTCGCGACCCATGAGGGCGACAGCAAACTCGCGGTCGAAGAGATCACAATCAACGTCGAGCTGAGCCTCCCGGCCTTCATCAAGGCGGGGGTCTCGTTTCTGTTTAAGCGCGCCGATGCGGAGAAGAAGGTTTCCGCGAGCAACCGCAGCACGTCGGCGACCAGCGGCAACCGCAGCACGTCGGCGACCAGCGGCTTCGGCAGCACGTCGGCGACCAGCGGCGACTACAGCACGTCGGCGACCAGCGGCAACCGCAGCACGTCGGCGACCAGCGGCTTCGGCAGCACGTCGGCGATCGCATCGGGCGCCAACAGCATCGCGCTCGCCGCCGGCATGGCCAGCAAGGCCAAGGCCGCAGCGGGGAGCGCCATTGTCGTCGCCGAGTACGACGACACCGGCAAGCTGCTCGGTGTTCACGCTGCCATGGTCGGCCGGGACGGGATCAAGCCCGACACCTTATACCGCGCCGAGGGCGGTAAGCTGGTCGAGGCATAACCCATGGCCCCGCACCGCCCCCTCAAACCCGCTGCCCGCCCCCTGACCCGCGAAGAGCGTCAGGCGATCGGCGAGGCGCACTTCGACACTTCGGTCTTCAACGTGCCGGGACGGTCGCAGGAAGAGCAGACCGGACACCGCAAGCATTTCGGTCGCCAGTTCGCTGAGCTGACCCGCCCGTTTGGAGGGCGTTGAGATGGGCGAGCTGCATACGCCGGGGCCTTGGGGCTTGGATATGTTTCCCGACTATGTCGACGGTACCGACATGGAAGTGCTGGACATGGCCGGGTTTCCAATTGCCGAGGTTGCCGGTCGCCCCATCATCAACCGCTGGCACGAACGCTATCCGAAAATGAACCACTGGGCCGAGGGCGCAGATGACGGCCGTACTCAGGTTTGTCGCTCGCAGCCCGAGCTTGAGGCCAACGCCCGCCTGATCGCCGCCGCGCCGGAACTGCTGGAGGCTCTGGAGAAGCTCATCCGCGATGCCCGCCCGTCCAACTGGGACGACGACGAGGACATGGATCAGTGGCAGGCATGGCTCGCCGCTGATGCCGCCATCGCCAAAGCCCGAGGTGCAGCATGATCCGCACCCTCTTCGCCCTCCGCCCCCGCGCGCTCGGTGCCGTGCCGCTGTTGGCCGCCGGGTGTCTGTTCTTCTGGTGGTTGCCGTGAGCCGCACCAGACACGTCGCGGCGTTCCTCGCCCCCAATCACGCAATCGAAGGAAACGACAACATGGCCAGTGCCGCCAAGCTTGAAGCCGTGCCCGAGACCGGCACTGACATCGCCGTCGTAGTCGCGCAGACCCCGGTGGTTGTCTTGCTCGACGAAAAAAAGCGCGACGACCTCTTCGCCCATATTCGGCGCGAAATCGATGCATTCACGCCCGACATCAGCACGGCGAAGGGCCGCGATGCGATCAAGTCGTTCGCGTACAAGATCACGCGGACCAAGACCGCGATCGATGCGGCCGGCAAGGAACTGAACGAGGAAGCACGTGCCCGGATCAACGTCGTGGATGCTGCGCGCCGTGATGCTCGTGCCGAACTCGACAAGCTGGCGGAGCAGGTCCGCAAGCCGCTGACCGACTGGGAAGAGGCCGAGGCGGCGCGAGTCGCCGAGTGCGACGCGATCATCAACCGCATTGTGCAGGCCGGCACGGTGACGCTCGACGACACCGCCGACACGGTTCGCGCGCGTGGCATGGAAATCTGGGGCATCCAGATCGATGCCGAGCGGTTCGGCGACAAGTTCGAGCAGGCGACCCGGGCCAAGGCGCATGTGGTCGACCTGCTCAAGACGGCGCTGGCCCGCCTGACCAAGGAAGAGGCCGACCGCGCGGAACTGGAACGGCTGCGCGCCGAGGCCGAGGAACGCGCAGAGGCCGACCGTCGCGCTGACGAAGAGGCCGCTCGCGTTGCGCGCGAGGCCGAGGAGGCCCGGCTTGCCGAGGAACGCCGTGTCGAGGCAGAGAAGGCCGAGGCCGAGCGTCTGGCGCGGATCGAGCGGGAAGCCGCCGAGCGGGCACGGCGCGAAGCTGAGGAGGCCAAGCAGGCCGAGATCGACGCGGCTAACCGCCGTGCCGAAGAAGCGGAACGGGCCGCTCAGGCCGAACGCGACCGTATCGCGGCGGAGGAAGCCGCGCGTCAGGCCGAGGCCAAGCGTCTCGCCGACGAGCAGGCCAAGCGCGAAGCCGACCAGGCGCACCGCACCGCCGTCAAGTCGGCCGCAAAGACCGCGATCATGTCCTGCGGCGCCGACGAGGAAACCGCACGCAAGATCGTGATGGCCATCATCGCCGGGGAAATCCCCGCTGTGAAGCTGGAGTTCTGACGATGTCGCAATTCGTCACCCTGCTCGGAGCCGAGGCAGTTTCGCGAGCGGCATGCCGGATGGAATCCGCCGCCGCCGAGATGAACCGCGCCGCATCCTACTTCGAAAGCGTCTTCGAGCGCCACCAGCACTTCATGGATGACTGGCTCACCCGCCTTGATGGCACGCTGCAGGACCGAATCAGCGACCTCGGCGTCACTTTGGGACCAATGGCATGACCGACAACCCCTTCGCCCCCGACTATCGCGAGCCGAATCATGACGCGGACGAGGCGCAGTCGCCCGATCCGTCCCCAANTNNCTCCGCCTTCGTCACCGCTGGCGTCCACCGTATCCCCGCTGGCGACTATCACGCTGACCCTGCGCCGCAGCCCAGCTTGTCCGCCACAGTCGGCAAGCTGATCACGGCAAAGTCGCCGCTGCATGCATGGCATGCCAGCCGTCGGCTGAACTCGAACCATCAGCCGGTCGAGCGAAAGACCTTCGACATCGGCACGGCGGCGCACCGCGCAGTCCTCGGCTGCGGCGACAACTACGTCGCCATCCCACCCGAAACGCTCGCGGCCAACGGCGCCGCCAGCACGACTGCGGCCAAAGCGTTCATCGCCGACGCCAGAGCGCGCGGCCTGACGCCGATCAAGGAGGACGAGGTCGCTCAGGTCGAGGCTATGCGGGACGTCGCCCACGCCCGGCTCGCCAGTTATGGCATCACGCTCGACCCGGAGCGGTCCGAACTGTCGGCCTTTTCGCAGATCGATGGGGCGTGGTGCCGGGCCATGTTCGACAACGTGCCGGCTGACCCCAATCTACCGATCTACGATTACAAGACCTGCGAGGATGCACGGCCTGAGGCCTGCCTGAAGGCGATCCTCAACTACGGCTATGACGTTCAGGCCGAGCATTACCTCGCCGTCTGGAAGGCCGCGACCGGCGAGGACCGCGACTTCGTCTTCATCTTTCAGGAGAAGCCGGAGCCGCACGAGGTCACATTGATCCGCCTGTCCGGCTCTTTCCGCGACATCGGCCAGACCCGCGCTGCCCGCGCGCGCCGCATCTGGGCTGAGTGCGTCTCCACCAACAATTGGCCCGGCTACCCGGCGGGCGTCCACGAAGTCGATGCGCCGGCCTGGCTCATCGAGCGCGAATTTCAGGAGGAAATGTGATGTCGATCCGCTTTGTCCCCGTTGCCGAAATCCACGACCCGCTGACGATCGCGCTGGGCATCTCCGGCGGCTCCGGCACGGGCAAGACCTTCACTGCGCTGCGCGTCGGTCGCGGCATCGCCGAAGCCATTACCGGTAAGAAGGGGTCGCCGATCGGATATGTCGACACCGAGAACAAGCGCGCCCTGCACTACAAGGCGGCGTTCCCGGAGATGGCGCATTTCGACTTCACCGCCATCAATGCTGATGGCGAGCTGGTCGGCTTCGGCCCGGAGCGCTGGATCGAGGTCATCGACGCCGCGGAGGCCGCCGAACTGCCGGTCCTCATCATGGACAGTTTCAGCCATGCCTGGGAAGGCGTCGGCGGCGTCCTCGACCTGCACGCACAGGTGCTCGACCGCTTGGTGCAGCAGGCGCAGGCGCGCGCGAACGGCCGCTACGAAGTCGATCCGGCGAAGTTCAGCCAGCTGGCATGGGCGGAGGTCAAGCCGCGCTATCGCCGGCTGATCGACCGCATCGTTCGCGCCAAGACCAATGTCATCATCTGCACCCGCGCGAAACCGGTTATGCAGCAGGGCTTCGGCGACAAGGCCAAGAACGCGCGCAAGACTAAGACCCGCCGCGAGGACGTGCCGTGGGATCCGGCGAGCGACGGCGACCTGATGTTTGAGATGACCGCTATGGTGATCCTCGACCCGTCGGCACCCGGCTGCCCGGTCTATCAGATCAAGGTCGCCGACCAGTTCAAGTCGCTGTTCGATCCGCGCCGCCCGATGAGCGAGGCCACCGGGGTCGCGATGGCGGATTGGGCCAAAGGTCAGGGCGGTGCCCAGAAGCAGAAGGAAACGATGGACCTCGCCCGCGAGAAAGCTCGCGCCGGGACCGCAACCTTCACGGACTGGTGGAACAGCGACGAGGGCAAGGCCGCGCGTCCGGTCGTCCGCCCCATCATGGACGAGATCCAGGCGCTGTGCCGCGCCGCAGATGAAGTCGCGGCCATTTCCGATGACGTGCCGTTCGGTCGCACCGACGAGCAGCACGGCGACCAGTTCGACGGTGCCGATGAGCAGCCGATCGCTGCCTGACCATTCGACCCAGGAGAAGCACCATGTGGAACCCGTTCGCACCGAAACCCGCCGCCAAGCCGGTCGACACCATCACCCGCGCCGAACACCGCGCCGTCGTGGACGCGCTCAACGAAGAGGTGATCCGCCTGCGCACCGAGCGGAACAACGCCCGGTCAGCGCGTGACGCCGCGGAACGGCGGGCCGGTGAACAGAAGCACCGCGCGATCGTCAGTGGTCGCCTTGCGTCTGAATTTCAGGGCGAGCGCGACGCTGCTCGCCACATCCTTCGCGCGATCAACGGCATGGTGACGCCCGCATGCGCTGGAATCGGCCGCAAGATGGCCGCCAAGGCGCGCGAGGGGTTGCCCGAGTTCGCCGGTCAGCGGGAGGCGGCGTGATGGCGCTCGACTGGACCAAGCCGCTCCGGACTAAGGGGGGGGCATTCGCAATGCTCCTTCCCAGCGTCGGCCATGATCCGCGCCGCCGTGTCGCGCAGGCCCGTGACGGGTCGAAGCCTTCGCCCGTGCCCGGCGAGTGGCGCAAGCCCGGGCGCGAGGTCACCGTCTGGCTCTACCCCGAGGACGGCATCTCCCGCTGCGACCGCCAGCCCAGCGACATGGACCTGGTGAACGCCTGAACCATTTCCCAGAGAGGACGGGGTGTCAGCCGAACAAGCGGCCCCGGATCGAAGCGATGAGCGAGCAGTTCGTGACCTACGATTTCTGGCTGGCCTTCGACTACACCGGCTCGGCGAAAGGTCCGACGCCGCGCGTGACGAAGGGAGAGCCCCAGACCGAGCGCGGGGTGCGTGCTGTGCGCTGCTCCGCCAAACTCCCGCTCTCACTGTTCGCCACGCCGTCGGTCAGCATCAAGATTGATGTGCCGTATCAGAAGGCGCCGGATGTGGTCGCGAGCGTCACCGCTGCGGGTGAAGCGTTCAAAAAGGCTCTCGGCTTCGATGTCGATATGCGAATCCACCCATCGACCGTGGAAGGTGAGCCATGACGGGCGCAGCCATCGCCCGCCTGTTCGAACGCCGCGACCGGCTCGAGCGCGAACTCGCGCTGGTGAATGCCAGCATCGCGGAATCGCGCCGGGAGTATGCCGACCGCAATGGGATGCTGGTGTTGCCGCGGGTCGAGGCGCTGCGTCTGGCGGTGCAGGCATGAAGGCCGCCACCATCGATCGCAAGGTCGCCAACCTGTCGCCGCGCGCAAAGGCCCTATGGGAGCGGGTCCGTCGCGGCGACTGGTATGCCGCCTATAGTGACCGCACACCCGCCGCCATGAAGGAGCTGCAGGAGGCTGGCTTGGTCGGCATTGCCATGCGCGCCAAGGTGTTCGAAGCCGCATTCGTCCCAATCGGCTACAAGCCGGCCAAACCTGATCGTTTCCCCTTATGCTGACCACCGCCATCCTCGCCGCCGCCCAGGTCACGACCGGCCAGAGCTTCACCTGCACCGTCATCCGCGTGCATGACGGCGATGGCCCGCTGACCTGCGCGAACGGCGTCAAGATCCGCATTGCAGGCGTCCAGGCGCCCGATTTCGAGAGCGCCGAGCCGTGCCGCGTCGGGAAGCCCGGCTATGTCTGCGACGACACCCGAGCTCGCGCGGCGCAGCGCGTCACCGCCGGGCTGACCCTCGGCAAGCGGCTGCACTGCACTGCGGTCGACAAGTCCTGGAACCGCGTCGTCGCGCGGTGCTGGCTGCCCGACAATCGGAGCCTGACTTGCGCGGTTATTGCCCGCGGCGGCTGGGCATGGCCGGAATACTGGCGCCGCTACCGCATGGAGGAGTGTCGCTGAGCCATGGGCGCCCTTGAACGCCTCGACAAGCTACCGGACTGGCCAGCGCGCATGACCGCGCCGGTTGCGGCCGCGTACATGGGCGTTTCCCCCAACACCTTCACTGCGCGCTACGGCACCTACAGCCGGAAGGAAGGCGCCAACGTTTTCTGGTCGCGCGCGCAGCTCGATCGCCTCATCGCGGAGCAATTCGAGATCGAGATGCGACCGCAGCTCGGCGCCAGCGGCCCGATGGACACCGGCTACGATGAGTGGAAAGCTGGGAGGCGGGAGAAATGAACATGCCCGCTGGCCTGCACATCGTCACGAAGCGACCTAAGGGAAAGCCGGTCGTCCATTACGTCTATGCGTGGCGCGGCGGGCCTCAGATACTACGCAAGGAGGGCGGGCCGAAGCCGCCTGTCACCGCAGCGTTGACCGACGCCGCCGCAGCAATTCGGACACAGCGCCCGCCCGAGGCGGATGTCGGCACCATCTCCAGCCTGATCGAGCGCTACACCGATCCGCGCTGCGCCGAATGGAAGCAGCTCGCGGCATCGACGCGCACCGATTATGGCACTTGGCACAAGCGAATCATCGAGGAATTCGGCAACACGCCGCTGAGCATCTTCACCGATCGGCGGATTCGCAACGACGTGCTGGAATGGCGCGACCGCTGGTCCGACCAGCCCCGCAGCGCCGACGCGGCGATCACCGCCTTTTCCGCGCTGCTGTCTTGGGCGGCGGGGCGTGGCTTGCTCCCCGCGAACGTGCTGCTCGGCATCCCCCGCCTCTATGAGGCCGACCGCTCCGACATCATCTGGGAGCCGCACCACTTCGAAGCGTTCCGCGCCAAGGCGACGCCGGAAGTCATGGACGCGGTCGAACTCGCCGCCGCAACTGGCCTGCGTCGCGGCGATCTCGTCAAGCTGCCATGGTCAGCCGTTGGAGAGCACGCCATCGTCTGGAAGACCAGCAAGAGCCGGGGTCGCACCCTGGTGACAATCCCGCTGATGCCCGAGACCAAGGCGCTGTTGAAACGGATCAAGGCGAGGCAGGAGGCCGCCATGACAGCCCGCCGGCGGGACAAGCGCAAACCACTGCCTGAGACCGTGCTAGCCAGCAGCTACCTCCGACCTTGGACCGCGACCGGGCTAGGCTCGCGCTTCAACGACTTCAAGCAGGAATCGGGCATCGACGTCCATCTGCACGACCTGCGCGGGACCTTCGCGACCCGCTGTATGATCGCCGGTCTGACCGATCAGGAGATCGCCGACATCCTGGGCTGGAACACGAAAGATGTCGCTGCGATTCGGGTAAAGTACGTCGATCAGGCCCGCGTCGTCATCGCTATTGGCGAGCGTCTCGCGCGCGCCAGTGTAAACCGGGTGTAAACCGCCGATTTTGGAGTGTCGCTAAGTGATTGATTTAATGGTCGGGGAGACAGGATTCGAACCTGCGACATCCTGCTCCCAAAGCAGGCGCGCTACCAGACTGCGCCACTCCCCGACGCCGGGCGCGGTTAAGCGTTTCAGCTCCGCAGCACAAGGCCCGACGCGGTAAAACCCATCATAAGCCAATAACTGAGACACCGCCCACATGCCGCTGGTGGGCCCGGCAGGACTTGAACCCGCAACCTAGCCGTTATGAGCGGCCAGCTCTAACCAATTGAGCTACAGGCCCCCAGCGCCCCCCGCGCTTAAGGGCGAACGCTGCGTCCGGCAAGCGCTGCGCGATTCAGCGCATCGAGGATTTCATCATGCGAGGCGGAGGCGATGCCGAGCTTCGCGAGCAGACCGAACGCCGCATCCCACCAGGCGTGAAACGCACGCAGATCGGCAACGTCGCGCACATAGGGCGTATAGCCGGGCGCAGCAGAGGGCGAATGATAGGAGAAGAGCAGCATGCGCGCGCCCTCTCCCGCCGCAATCCGGATCGCCTCCAGCGCCAGTCCGACGGGCATTTCCTCGGGAGTCAGCGCGACCCGCGCCAGCAGCCCCAGCCGCGCCGCCACGCCGCGCCCGCGGGGGACATGTCCCAATGCACCATATAGGCCTGCACCGCCCGACCGTGCAGCTCCGGTATAGATCGTCGTCAGCGGCAGCTCCGCCAGTTCGCCTTCGCCGGTCCAGAATCCGTGATTGCCGATCGCGGTGAAATCGGGACCACCCTCCGCCGAATAATCGTAGCCCGATCGCATCGAGGTATCGACACGATAGCCCTCCGCCGCCAGCAGCGAGAGCGAGTTGGAACCGATCCCGTATCGCCCCGCGCGAAACATCACCGGCCGCCGGCCAAAGGCCGATGCGATCGCACCGGTCAGGACCGAGAGCTTGGCAGCTTCCAGTTCGCGCGGCAGATTGCCCACGAAACTGTTGAGCGGCACCACCGCTTCATCGAACGGCGGATTGACCCATGGGTGAAGCTGGGTGCCGATCGCCGAGCGCCCGTCATCGAGCAGGCCACGCAGGATCTCGACCGACAGGGGACAGGTAACGATAGGATGATCGACCATATAGGTCGCAGGGACGCCGTGCGCTGCGAACAGCGCGTGCATCTCAGGCAGCGCGCGCATCGCCTGCGTCGCGCGATTCTCGCGACGCAGCGGTTGCGACCAGTCGAATTCCTCTTCGGTATCGACGAACACGGTAAAGCGCGTGCCGAACGACTCCGGCCACACGATCGCATCGTCCTGCGCCGGCGCAGGCACGCGATATCCCCGCCCCTCGGCACCCCCTTGTCCCGTTCCCATGCCGGGTCTCTAGCGCACTTGCTCCAAAGACTTAGTTACCGCCGCCGGAAGGCGGATCGTCAGGCTTTCAGGCGCGATCACGAGCGACCCGGAAAGCTCGCGCGTCAGGTTCCGGATCAACCGCAGCGCAAAGCCGGTGCCCAGCAGCGCGGCCTCCTCGCATTCATCGTCAATCGCGAAGATCGCCTCGCCCGGATAGGCCGCCAGCGCCCGGGGCCGGTCGAAATCGATCGCGACCATATCATTCTCGGCCGTCAAGCGAACTGCGATCCGCTCGCCCTCGCCCGCCGCCGACAACAAGGTCGCCAGCGTGCGCGAAAGCAGCCGCTCGATCGCGCGCGCGTCTCCAGCCACTGCCAGCTCATCTGCCGGCAGTGCGACATCGGCACCGCGCGTCACCGCCAGCGGCCCCAGCTCGTCCGCCACCCGGTCGAACACGGGCTGCAACGCCACCTCCCCTGGATGAAGGCGCAGGGCCGAGGCGTCGATCCGGGCCGCAATGTCGAGATCGTCGATCGCTGCCAGAAGCGCGCGCGCACGATCGCGAATCAGCGCTGCGCGTTCGCGATAGACGGGCGCGGCTTCACCCAGGATCTCGCGCTCGATCAGTTCGGAAAAGCCCGCGATCGCATTGGTAGGCGTACGCAGCTCGTGCATCAGCTGGCGCAGTGAATCCGCGCCACGCGTACCGCCAGCCTGCACCGCGGTCTCATCGGCGCGCGGGCGGCGGGCCGTTCCGCGGTAACCGATGAAACGGCCGCTTGCCGGGTCGAACGCGGCATTGGCAGAGATTCGCCAGTCACCGCCGGCATCGCTGTCGCCCGCGACGAACAGCCGCGCTCCGGAAAAGCGTGCACGCTGACGGAGCGCCCCGGCAGCAACGCCATCGACCCTCGATCCGTCCGGCATCGCGGTCATGTCGAGCGAAAGTCCGATCAGCGGGCTACGCGAAATGCCGTCGACCCAGCGGATCACACCCTGCGCGTCGGTCTCGAAGCGGAACCCGCTGGCACGTTTGGCACGTTCGGCCGGTCTCGCCGCCACGGGACGTTCGGGCTGGCGCGTGTAGAAGGCGTCGATCCGCGCGACGACATCGGCGATCTCGAACGGACCGTCCGGTCCCCCCTGGCCTTCCGATGAAAGCCCGGCCTCTCCCGCACCATCCTTGCGCTGGGTCTTGATCAGGTCGCCGTGTAATGCCGCCGGCTTCTGCGCCTCGCCATCCGCCGCCTGCTGGAGGGCAGCGGCGACCAGCGGGATCCCCATCGCGGCGACTCCAACGGGCACGAACGGCGAAGCCGGCGACATCACAGCGGCTTCGGCCGGAACCTCATCGACCGATTCGGGCATGGTTGGTCCAGCCGCCGGAGCCGCTTCGCTCACCGCCGCCACTTCTGTACCCAGCACGAAATCCGTGGCACGGAATCCCTCGAGCGCACTGCCGACACCCACGGGCAGATCGCGCCGCCCGCGAAGTACGCCGCGTGCTGGAGCCGAGAGGTACGGCAGCAGTTCGATCCATTCGCCAGAGCTCAGGCGGGCCGTGCGCAGGATCGGCGCGGCGACCGCAATCTCGTCCACCGCGCAGAGCTGCACCAGCGCCGCTGGCGGCTCAGCCATTTCGAGCGACCGGGCACTGGTGATCCGCACCGCGAGCGGCACGTCGCCGCGAATCGATTCGAGCAGTTCGATCGCACGCGGATCGTCCGGGATTCGCCGGCGGCCGATCAGGTCGACCAGCTGACGCCAGGCGGAAGCCTTGCCGAATGCGGTCGAGACATCCGCTGCCAGCACCGTTTCAAGGGTATCGTCGAACCGCACCGATTTGTCGTTCCCACCCGTTGAAAAGCCTGCCGTAATCAAACCTTAACGCGGCGCGGCGCCGGCGCAAACTGGTGATTTCGGGACGTCGCATAGTGGGACAATTGCGCTTGCGCGTAATTATCTTATGTGTACGGGACACATGACGACTGTTGCTGTCGCGTTATAGGGGGATGGTGCATGGCTTTTGACGAGATCGACCGGCAGATCATGGCGCATCTTCAGGCCGATGGCCGGATGACCAATGTCGATCTGGCCGACCGTGTCGGCCTCACCGCGCCGCCCTGCCTGCGCCGCGTCCGCACGCTGGAAGAAAAGGGCGCGATCCGCGGCTATCACGCCGATCTCGATCCGGTCTGGCTTGGCTATACGATCACTGTCTTCGCGATGGTCAGTCTCAAGAGCCAGGCCGAAACCGATCTGGAGGCGTTCGAATCGCACGTCGCCAGCATCCCGGAAATCCGCGAATGCTACATGCTCAACGGCGATATCGACTTCATCCTCAAGATCGTCGCCAAGGATCTCAGCAGCTTCCAGCAGTTCCTGACCACCAAGCTGACCACGGCGCCAAACGTCGCGCACGTCCGGACCTCGCTCACCATCCGCTCGTCCAAGTCGCTTCCGGGCGTTCCGGTCGAACCCTGAACCGCCTGTCCAGGGCGACTGGAGACATGCGAAAAAAGGGCGGCCCGGCGGCCGCCCCTTTCCTTTTGCTTCGTGATGCAGCGGCCTTCAGGCCAGCGGCAGATCGAGCCAGGTGGTCCAGAACTTCGCGATCTCGCCGCGCGGCGTGCCCGTGACGGCAGCGAACGCCGTCTTCGCTTCGGCCTTCTGGCCCGACAGCGCGAGCGCGATGCCCAGGCGCGTGTTCACGACATTGGCGTCCACGCCACCCTTCTGAAGCGCGAGGCGGTACAGCTCGACTGCCTTGGGGTAGTTGCGCGTGCCGAGATAGGCGTCGCCGGTCTGCTGCGCGACATTGCCCTTGGGGGCGGCAGCCGCACGCTTCTCCTCGGTCGCCAGCGGAACCTCCGCCTTCTCCTGCGCGCTCGCCGTGGTGTAGAGCTGGTTGATCGCAGCGTTGGTCTTGGTCACCTTGCCGCTCGCCCGGCCCTCGTCGATCACCGACTTGACCTCGCCCGGCAGACCGCGGCGCTGTGCGACATCGGCATATTGCAGATAGTCGCTCTCGCCGCCCATCGCCTTCGACGCGCGCATCAGGCGCAGCACGTCGAGCCGCTGATCCGGGTCGAGCTGAACGCCCTTGTCCTGGAGCTGCTCGAGATAAATGAGCATCGACGAACGCCATGCCTCCGGGCTCGGATAGGCAGCGATCTGACGGCCCAGCCAGTCGGCGGCCGCAGCCTTGTTGCCCGAGGTGTAGAGCTTGGAGACGACCAGCTTGTACCAGTTCTCCGGCGCCTTGCGGCCCGCGGCTTCCTCGGCCTTGATCGCAGTGTCGATGCTGGCGATGCCCGCGTCGCGCTGGCCCGCATCGAACTGCGTTTGCGCGATCAGCAGGGTCATGTTCACGCCATTGGGCACATAGCCCAGCTCACGCGCCTTGGTAAAATAGGCCAGCGCATCCGCCGGCTTCTTCGCCTTGCTGGCGAAGTCGCCGCGGAAGAAGTTGAACCGGCCACGATCGGCCTGCGGAGTCTTCGGGTTGGCGATCAGCGCGTCGAGCGCGGTGATCGTGCTCGGCGTGTCGTTGGTGTTCGCTGCGGCCTGCAGGCGGAAGTTCGCTGCAAAGAACTTCTCGTCTTCGGTCTTCGCGACCGCGTCGAGCGCGTCGATCTGGGCCTTCACACCGGCCCAGTCCTTGGCCTCTGCAAGCTTCTGGATTTCAGCGGCCGGCTTGCGGAACTCGGCGCTGAGCTTGAGATCCTGGGCCTTCTCGTCCTTCTTCTGTGCCAGTGCCGGGGTGAACCCGGTGGCGGCCGGAACGCCGGCCAGGAGCACTGCAGCCAACGCGGCTTTGGAAACAGACTTCATTCGGGACTCTCCTTACGCGGGTGCGCGTAACAAATTGGCTCGCAACCGCTCTAGTAATCCGCCTCGCCGGGTCAAGGCGCAGCGCGTCATTTCAACCCTCGGTTGCGCGCGCTGAACGCACATTGAACGCCTTCGATCCCGGCATGCCCCTCACGCGCGTGCGCACGCGCGCGGGCTTGGCAGGTGGCCGCCGCCTCGCTAGAGCGGTCACAACTCTGAAACAACCCTTCGAAAGCCCAAAGATTTGACCGACGAGACCGTCCTCGCGGACCCTTCCGATATCACGCCCATCTCGATCGTCGATGAGATGAAGACGAGCTACCTCGATTACGCGATGAGCGTGATCGTGGCGCGCGCGCTTCCGGACGTCCGCGACGGCCTCAAGCCGGTCCACCGTCGAATCCTGTACGCGGCGCAGGAGGGCGGCTATCTGCCCGGGCGCGCCTATCGCAAGTCCGCCCGTCTGGTCGGTGACGTGATGGGTAAATATCACCCGCACGGCGACAGCTCGATCTATGACGCGATGGCGCGTATGGCCCAGGACTGGGCGATGCGCGTGCCGCTGATCGATGGTCAGGGCAATTTCGGATCGATGGACCCGGATCCGCCCGCCGCGATGCGTTACACCGAAGCGCGCCTGGCCAAGGTCGCGATGTCGCTGCTCGACGATATCGACAAGGACACGGTCGATTTCCAGGACAACTATGACGGCTCCGAAAGCGAGCCTACGGTCCTGCCCGCGCGCTACCCCAATCTGCTGGTCAACGGCGCGGGCGGCATCGCGGTCGGCATGGCGACCAACATCCCGCCGCACAACCTTGGCGAAGTGATCGACGCCTGCCTCGCCTACATGGACAATGGCGCGGTGAGCATCGAGGAACTGATGGGGATCGTCCCCGGTCCCGACTTCCCGACCGGCGCGATGATCCTTGGCCGATCAGGCTGCCGCAGCGCCTATCAGACCGGCCGTGGCTCGATCATCGTGCGTTCGCGCCACACCTTCGAGCAGCGCG
>FUFK010038476.1_pt1 | contig 22508 bp, 21 predicted proteins | sample 1021851 | NCBI WGS metagenome assembly FUFK01 (sample SAMEA51879418, study PRJEB19060) | metagenome
ATGTCGAACATGGGACTTCCGGTATGTGCCGATTCCTGTACCTACACACCTATCAAATTGATAAGCAGCATGCGTACCAGTGACTCTCTGGGTGACGATGAATCCTATTTCTTTTCTGAACTTAAAAGACTGAAATATATCGTCGATAAAATTCAGACTGAGAAATACTTTATCATTCTCGATGAGATCCTCAAAGGCACCAACAGTACAGATAAGGCGATTGGCTCCAAAAAGTTCATTGAACGCCTAGTGAAATCCAACTCAACTGGGATCATTGCTACACATGACCTTAGTTTGTGCGAAACTGCCAACCAGTTCGAGCAGGTAAAAAATTACTATTTTGATGCCGAAATCGAGAACAACGAACTTCATTTTGACTACCGATTTAAAAAAGGAATTTGCCAGAATATGAATGCTTCATTCTTACTTAGAAAAATGCAGATCGTGGAAGATTGATCTACAGGTAAGTTTTCACAAGATAATTAGACTACAGCACTTATGGATTCATTGACGCAAATTGTATTGGGCGCAGCTGTTGGAGAAGCTGTTCTGGGTAAGAAAGTTGGGAACAAAGCGATGCTGTATGGAGCGATCGCCGGAACCATTCCAGATCTGGATACTTTTGTAGGCTATGCTTATGATACGATCACTGCCACCGAGATCCACCGGGGATTTTCTCATTCTATAGTATTTTCAGTCCTGTTTGCGCCGGTTTTTGGATGGCTTATCTCAAAGATCGAATCAAAATCTGCAGCAACCTGGAAGAACTGGTCATGGCTCATGTTCTGGGGACTTTTCACTCATCCCCTGCTCGATGCACATACCACCTGGGGCACACAGCTATTCTGGCCATTCGATCTAAGACTGGCTTATAAGAATATATTTGTTATTGATCCACTTTATACATTGCCGTTTTTAGTCCTGCTTATCATGGCAATGCGCTTAAAACGGGATGATCCAAAACGAAGGAAATACAATCGGCTTGGTTTAATTATTAGTAGCATTTACCTATTATTGATCACCCCTGCACTTAAATGGATCACTTATAACAAGTTCGAAAATGCTTTGGAAGAACAGTCGATTTCCTATCAAAGAATGGATACACGACCTGCACCTATGAATAGTATTTTATGGAGTGCAAATATTGAGGCTAAGGATCATTTTTTGATCGCCGACTATTCCATTTTTGACACCAAACCCATAAGTTTTCAAGAAGTACCGAAGAATCATGCGTTTGCCGACAGTCTTACAGGTGACCCCAACTTAAAGCGTTTAATTGATATTAGCGAAGGCTGGTATACTTTCAGCGAGAAAAACGAGCAACTTTATTTCAATGATCTTCGCTTCGGAAAACTGGATATGAATGATCCTAATGCGCCATTTATTTTCAGCTTTTTACTACAGGAAGAAGATGGAGAATTAACCGCCACTGAAACTGAGCGTTCCATGAAAAATGCAGAAAGTTTGCTCCCTGAATTGTGGAGCAGAATCCTTGGAAATTGAATCTATTTTACTGAAAAAGCCAGAAATTCTGAAAAAAGCATGGCTTTAAGCTACCTTTGCTTCTCAAAATGTTCTAACAAATGATTTCTGAAGATAAATTAAGAGAACGCAGTGATTCCACCTGTGAATTGTGCGGTCAAACCGAACACCTGAATGTATATACAGTTTCTGAAGCTCCAGAGGACCAGGAAGCAGAGATTTTGATCTGCCAGAACTGTGAGTCTCAAATAGAAGATCCTGAAAAAGTAGAACCAAATCACTGGCGTTGTCTTAACGACAGTATGTGGAGTACNATNCCTGCCGTACAGGTNATTTCGTGGAGAATGTTGAACAGACTTAAATCTGAAGGCTGGCCGCAGGACNTACTCGATATGATGTATATGGAAGATGAGTTAAAAAGCTGGGCTAAAGCAGGTATACAGACTGAGGAATCTGATATTCAACTGGTTCATAAAGATAGCAATGGGGTGGTGCTGGAAGCAGGAGACAGCGTTGTTTTGATCAAAGATCTTAATGTAAAAGGCAGCAGTCTTACCGCAAAAAGGGGAACTGCAGTTCGAAGAATATCCCTGGTTCATGATAATGCCGAGCAAATTGAAGGTAAAGTCGAAGGCCAGCAGATCGTATTGCTTACCAAGTTTGTAAAGAAAATCTAATCACGCCTATGGAAAATAAAAATAACACACAGCCAAATAATCCTTTACACGGAATCAAACTTGCAGATATCTTAGATGACCTGCATGATCANTATGGNTGGGATGGGCTTGCAGAAAGGATCAACATCAATTGCTTTAAATCCAATCCAACAAAAAAGTCNAGCTTAAAATTTCTTCGGAAGGAACTCTGGGCAAGAGAAAAAGTNGAGCGTTTGTANCTTAAGACAAACTTCAAATANAAATATACTCACAAAAAAAAGCGGCCANNTGGCCGCTTTTTTTTCTATAATTCTGCTACTNANTACTCTTNAGTTNTAGCAACTTCTTTTTCTTCTTTNACTTTCTTTTCAGTTAAGAAACTATAGTTTTCAGAATAATCCAGCATCTGCTCTTCGAAAGATCTCGGCTGGGTTACTTTGATCGAAACGATCTCATCATTCTCATCCATTTCAGCAACCAAAACAGGATTCACGAATCCGCTATATGGAGCCGACTTAAATTTTGAATTTCTGTCCAGTACCTGCTTGTGAATATCCTGATCTACTTTTACACCGTAGTTTTCTACCAGGTCTTTTGCCGCCTGGAAATCACCTTCAGACTTGATTCTCTGAGTTTCCTTAAGCAGGTCTCCGAAAAGGGAACGTAGCTTCTGGTAGTCCTTGATATCGAAATAGATCTTACCATCTTTTTCAACTTTTTCAATAACTCCTTCTTCCTGTCCTTTTTCGTAAACCCATTTACTCACCCATTGNCTGTTGCGCATATGAGCTTCTTCAATATCCTGACCTGGCTCAATTCTAACTAACTGCGTCATCAATCCATTACGAATATAATCGTTGTAAGCAGCTTTCCCCAGTTTTTCAGAATCATCTGTAAGTCCAAGTTCTTCCAGTTTTGGATCCATCAGGTAATATAGACCTACNAGATCTGCACGACCTTCTTCAAGTGTAGATGCATAGTTCTTNAGAGTTTCCTTGGTTTCTCCAACACCAGCATTCATTTGNCCTGAAGCGTGACCAACTACTTCATGCAATGCCGTATGTAACTTATCAGCCTCTTTCCCGTATTGTTCAGAAAGTTGTACNTCTTCTTCATCATGNGCAAATTCCTTCAGTTTATCNGATCCACCNGCNCTTTCGTAAGCAGAAATNATNTTNCCTAAAGAAACAGATTTACTTCCATGCTCTTTACGAATCCAGTTCGCATTTGGAAGGTTTACACCAATTGGCGTACTTGGAGATGCATCACCNGCTTCACCAGCNACGATCACGGTTTTGTAAGTTACNCCTACTACAGAATCTTTTTTATGCTCATCCATGATTGGNGAGTTATCCTCGAACCACTGCACTTCATTTTCAAGAACGCTCATCTTTTTAGACATATCAAAATCCTTTATCTGAACGATATTTTCATAAGATCCTCTGTAACCNTTTGGATCATTATAAACCTCNATAAANCTGTTGATATAGTCAATATTACCTTCNGTAGCTTCTACCCAGGCAACGTTGTAATCATCCCAGGTTTTCAGGTCTCCGGTAGTGTAGTAATCAATTAAAAGACCTAAAGCATTTGCCTGCTTTTCATTTTCAGCAACAGCTTTTGCTTTTTCCAGCCATTTAATGATCTCATCGATCGCTTCACCGTAAAGTCCTCCACTCTTATAAACTTTCTCTACCAGTTTTCCATTCTCCTTTACCAGCTTGGAATTAAGTCCGTAAGAAAGTGGTCTTTCAGGATTTGGAGATTTCTTTTTAGCGTAGAATGCATCTACTTCCGCAGCAGTTACATCAGGACCATAGAAATTGATGGCAGAACCTTCCAGTAAACCATCAGCTTCATTAAGATTTACCTTTTTCGCATCCTTTTCATTAAAAATAACTTCGTAAGCTTCACCTGTAAGTTCGGTATTGCTTTCTTTTAAGAGCGTATCAAAATATTCTTTGCTGAATTCAGGTTTGATCTTAGCATTGGAATAATGATGGTGAATCCCGTTCGAGAACCAAACTCTTTTCAGGTAAGTTTCGAATGAATTCCATTCCTCTGAAGACTGGTCGCCTTCATAATTTTTATAAATATTTTCCAGGGCTTCACGAATTTCCAGATTATGACGGTAATTCTGGTCCCACATAATATCTCTCCCGGCAAGTCCTGCCTGGGTAAGATAATACACTAACTTCTGCTCTTTCAGACTTAAATTTTCCCAACCCGGGATCTGGTAACGCAGTACTTTAATATCTGCAAATTCATCTACGTTTACCTCAAAATCTGAGTTCATCGCGATCTCCTGCTGCTCATCTTTATCTGCATTTTTCTTGTCCTCATTACAGGAAACGAAAGTCAATGCCGATGCAAGAAGGCAGGTACTTAATATTTTATTCATGAAAATAATTTTAGTGCGGCAAATATACTAAAACGGGGAATCAAATTCTGCGAACCTGATCCCCCGTAATATGGAAATATTGATATATTCTCTACTTTTTACTCATTTCAGTAAAATGTTTGTAAAACCATGGAATGGTTTCAATACCTTTTAGATAATTCCATATCCCAAAGTGCTCATTATGGGAATGGATCGCATCGGTATCCAGACCAAAGCCCATCAGAATTATTTTACTGTCCAGTTCTTTTTCAAACAGAGATACAATCGGAATACTTCCTCCGCTTCTCTGCGGGATCGGCGTCTTTCCGAAAGTCTCCTCATAGGCTGCACTAGCCGCCTGGTAACCTATAGTGTCTATTGGAGTTACATATGGATATCCACCATGGTGAGGTTTCACTTTCACTCGAACACTATCTGGAGCAAGACTTTCAAAGTGTTTCGTAAACAATTCGGTAATTTCTTTGTGATCCTGGTTAGGAACCAGTCGCATGGATATTTTTGCATAAGCTTTCGACGGAAGCACTGTTTTGGCTCCTTCGCCAATATAACCACCCCACATACCATTTACGTCCAATGTTGGTCTGATTGAACCTCTCTCCAGCGTAGAATATCCTTCCTCCCCATGAACATCCCTGATATCCAGTTTTTCCTTATACTCCTCAATGCTGAAAGGTGCTTCTGCCATTTTAGAGCGTTCCTCATCACTAAGATTTTCNACNTTATCATANAANCCNGGAATGGTNATATGATTNTTATCNTCTGTAAGTTNGGAGATCATTTCACTTAAGACGTTCAGAGGATTTGCTACCGCACCACCGTAAAGACCAGAATGCAGATCCCGATTCGCTCCGGTCACTTCCACTTCTACGTAAGAGAGTCCGCGTAGACCGGTTGTAATAGATGGAGTGTCTTTGGAGATCATTCCTGTATCAGAGATCAGGATCACATCATTTTGAAGTTTCTCCTTGTTTTCCTTGATATACCAGTCGAGGTGCTCACTTCCTACTTCCTCCTCACCTTCGATCATGAATTTTACATTACATGGCAATTCATCATTTTTGGTCATGTACTCCATGGCTTTAACATGCATGTACATTTGTCCCTTATCATCACATGCACCGCGAGCGAAAATTGCCCCTTCAGGATGAATATCGGTTTTTTGCACAACAGGTTCAAAAGGCGGAGAATTCCATAGATCCAATGGATCCGGTGGCTGTACATCGTAATGCCCATATACAAGCACCGTTGGAAGATCTTTGTTAATGATCTTTTCAGCATATACGACAGGATGACCTGGAGTTGGTGCAACTTCTACAGTATCACAACCAGCATCCAGTAGACTTTGCTTCACAGCTTCCGCAGCCTTTAGCATGTCGTCCTTGTAGTTCGCATCTGCAGATATCGAAGGAATTTTCAATAATTCCTTTAATTCATCGACAAATCTGTCTTTATGTTCTTCGAGGTATGTTTTTATAGAATCCATGTAATAATTTTCAGGTTTGCGTAAAGTTATAAAGAAGTCGGCGGAAAGTTGGTCTCAAAGCTCTTAGTGTTTTCATAAGAAAATGAATTTAGTTCAAAATCATGAAAATTGATCCATGCTGAGAATCAGAAACTTAGTTGTAGTCCCTAAATTTTAGCTGAAATTTTTTTAATTTTTTTCTGGAAGACTGTTTGAAAATTGAAACTTATCTTTATATTTGCACCCGCTTAAGTAATTAAGCAGGGAATCACAACGAGTCCTAAGTGTTGTGAAACTTTAAAATGCGGGCGTGGTGGAATTGGTAGACACGCTAGACTTAGGATCTAGTGCAGCAATGTGTGGAGGTTCGAGTCCTCTCGCCCGCACCAAAGGATAAGCCGACTTTAACGAGTCGGCTTTTTTGTTTGGGTAACACAGAGGTAACACAAAAAGGCGAATTTTAGCCAGATATTAATTTTTAACATAAATTGAGGTTTTAAACTATATTCGACTTATTTGTCAAAATATTTGGATTAGCCTAATTTCTTAAAACTGATATTTATATTCATATTGTATTCCCGTGATGATCGTTATACTTCGATACACTCCTTAAAAAGAAAGAAACGGTTTTTTAACTTAAGTCCAGTTATTGTTTAACGAATCTCTTTAACCTGGAGGTACGGAAGGCGAATGTGCTGAATGAGTTATGAAATTTAACTATGGATTAAATAACGTGGTAAAACCACATTTTAATTGAAGTTATTATAAGTGAATTTTTATTAAGTTTAGCCTCTGTTATTTTAATTATGCATTTTTGTGTCCCGAGAGTTTTAGGGTAGTTAATTTTCATTCTTATTGAAAAATCGTATAAAACTGAAGTAGCATAGTAAACTCAGCCCAAATTCATCCCCTTTTGCGAATACTATACAATTTTATAATACTAATTGGGTTCTTACTAACCGTTATTTCCTGCAATGAAAATAGCCATTTAAAGCAGGAAAACACAATTGAAAGTTTATCGAAAACATTTTCTGACACTTCACTAAATAAAGTTGAGAAGCTAAAAATTATAGATAGTGCGTTTAATAGTCTTTCCAGGGTAAACAATGACAGTCTTAAAAAAGAACTGTTACTAGAAATATCGTATCAATATTTAAAAATAGATGATTCCCTTAAATTTCTACGATCTAATAAAGAAGTTAGAGATCTCACCGCAAGTTTAGGGGATTCAGCCAGTACAGCTGCGACATATTGGGATTTGGCTCATTATTATCATGCATATAATATAGAAGACAGTGCTTACTTCTATTACAGTAAAGCTCAGAAAATATATCAAAAGTTAGGAGACGACTTGAATACAGCCAGGCTATTGTTAAATATGGCGATAATTCAAAAAAACATCAGAGATTATACAGGAAGCGAGGTTACTACTATTAAGGCTATAACTTTGTTGAAACCTCTCAAAAAATATAAACAGTTATATGCAGCATATAATAATTTAGGGATTGTATTTAACGAACTGGAACAGTACGAAAATTCTTTAGAATACTATAATACAGGTATTGATTATTTAGAAAAGGCAGGTATAGAAGATTTATATCCATCTATATGGAATAATATTGGTTTAGTGTATCAGGAAAGCAAGAATTATAAAAAGGCCTTAACTTATTTTGAAAATGCAATTAATTATGATGTCGGCATTAAAGATTCAGATCCTGGGCTATATGCTATGTTATTGGATAACAGAGCTTATACTAATTTACAAAGTAATGATTCCTTAGGGATTCTGGAGAATTTTTTGAAAGCCCTGGAAATAAGAAAGGATATAGATGATAAACCAGGGATTACAATTAATCAGTTGCACCTGGCGGAATATTTTTTGAAGAAAGCGGATACGTCTACCGCTTTAAACTATGCCCTAGATGCTAAGGAATTAGCTTTAAGAAGTCAAAATACACGAGACTATCTTTCTTCTTTAAAATTTTTATCTAATACTGTTCAGGATAGTGCCTTAGATTACTCCCATGAGTATATAAGAATTAGTGATAGTCTCCAAAAAAGGGAAAGGACTATAAGAAATAAATTTGCCAGGATACGGTTTGAGACAGATGAATATATTTCTGAAACTAAGCGATTAAATGACCGGATTTTACAAACTAGCTTTATTTCAGCAGGAATAATAATCATGATTGTTTTGTTATTCATAATTTATAATCAGAGGGGAAGAAATAAGCTTATAAAACAACGCAATAAAGCTAATGAAGAAATTTATAGCCTAATACTGACTCAACAAAGGAATTTTGAAGAAGGTCGGGAAAAAGAAAAACAACATATTTCAAGGGAGTTACACGATGGAATCTTAGGAAAGCTATTTGGAGTGAGATTAAGCCTAGACTCGCTTAATGATGAAGAGCATCCGGACGCTAGGGAAAAAAGGTTTAAGTACATTGAAGAAATTCAAAAAATTGCCGAAGAAATTAGATTGATTTCCCATAAGCTAAATAAAAATTCAATTGTTGAAGTAGATTTTAAGGTTGTTTTAGAAGAACTAATTGATAAACAACCTGGAAGAATACAGCTGAAAATGGATAGTGCTATAAACTGGGAGAAGCTTGGTAATGATATCAAAATCAATTTTTATAGAATTACTCAGGAAGCTTTGACCAATATCCAAAAACACGCTAAAGCTACGGAAGCTAAAGTAGAAATTAGAAAAGAGGATGGTCTATTAATCCTGGAAGTATGGGATAATGGGATAGGGTTCAAAACCGATAAATCGCATAGCGGTATTGGTTTAACAAATATGAGGAATAGAAGCTATAATATTAAAGGACAACTTTCAATAAAATCCGGGAATGAAGGCACTTTAGTTGAAGTAGGGGTAAATATCAAAAAATAGATAATACACTATAATGTATAAACTTAGGAACGTAAATATATTATTGGTAGATGATCATCATATGATCTTAGAAGGTTATAAAAATGTACTATCAAGATTAAAACACCCTGGAATTAATCTTTCTATTGATATTTCCGACAATTGCGACACGGCTTGGAGAAAAATATCCGAGAATAATTACCAAATAGTTTTTCTGGATATCAACTTTCCAGTTGAGGAAAATAGTAAAATTCTCTCTGGAGAAGATTTGGGGGCTAAGATAAAAAGAGACTTTCCTGATATTAAAGTTGTCATCCTAACCGTGCTTGAGGATGCCTTTAGATTGCAGAATATACTCTCCAGTATTAACCCGGAAGGATTTCTACTTAAGGGAGAGACCACTTCTAAGGAATTGATCAAATGTCTCGAAAAAGTAATGGATTCCCCTCCATATTACGGTCCTAAAATTTCTAAGCTCCTTGAATCTCAAAGTACTCATAAGCCTTTCATAGACGAAACCGATAGAATAATACTTTATCAACTTTCCCTTGGAACCAAAACGAAAGACCTAACCAAGTTTGTACACCTTTCCTTGCGCGCAGTAGAGGACAGAAAAAAAAGACTAAAGGAAATCTTTGGAGTGAAGGGAGAAGGAAATAAAGCGCTGTTAGAAAAAGCGAGAGAGAGCGGTTATATTTAAGTCCTAAACAAGGCTGCTGTAAATTTTGTTATTGTATAAATCTTTTTAGATCTAAGTTCAAAAGATGAATTCTTATTATTAGCAAAAGCTAGCTTTGCCAGAAATGAATGTTAAATGTGGTTTTACCACATTTTTTCAGGTGTTTAATTTTAAAGGAAGGCTTCTAAATATTTAGTTTTGCTGTCGAGTTTCAAACTTAATTTAAAGAGGGTAATTATACTGGATAATTATGCTTGCCAGCCCGTTTTGCTTTATAGTGGATGTTAAGTTATTTGAAACTACAAATAACAACTTTAAAACAAGTTAAAAATGAATATGTTTATTTGCTTTTTAGTTAGTTCAGTGTTATTCACTTCTAGTGACCAATCAAAAAATTTTACTGATGAGACCAAGATCACTGCTAATGAAACTTTGGCTGAAATAGAAATTGTTGGTAAATCAAATAGCCATTGGTAAAAAGAAAACTTCTTTAATGGACTATTTGTTAATCTTAACCTTATATGTAATAAGAATAATATTATAAAGTAATGTTCATAACCTGTCTATATTTTATTTTCCGTTTCTATTGCAATACCTGATTATTCGCAGGAAAATCAAGCTGCTTGCATAGTTTTTATGCGAGAAATTAGTCAACATTTGAACAAAATACAAACAATGAAAAAAATACAGAAATTTACTTTTTCAGTCGCAGCTATGTTAATTCTTCAACTTGCAAGCGGACAAGACAATAAGGAATTACAAGAAATGGCAGATAACGACCAACAAGCGAGGTTTGCTTCTAACATTGATTGGAAAGTACTGAACAAAGAAGACAGTTTAAGACAAATAAAAGTTGACGAATTCTTTAAAGAGAACAAAATTAAAACGGCAAAAGACTTTTACAATGCAGGGATAATTTTTCAACACGGTAAAGACACAGTAGCATCAAAAAAAGCTGTTGAATATTTTGGAAAAGCTATCGAAATGGACTCCACACTAAATAGATGGTGGTATGCGGCCGCAGTAGATAGAGATTTAATGAGACGTGAAGAACCCCAAATATACGGTACCCAATTTGTAAAAAATAAAACCACTAATAATCTTTGGAAAAGATATGAAATTGATATAACCATTATAACCGACAAACAACGTAAATATTACAAAGTTGGAACACTTGCCGAACAAAGAGAACGCGAACGGCTGATGAATTTAAAATCAATTTCATCTTTTAGCAAAGAGAATACAATGAACCAAGTTGTCACCTTAATCAAAACTGAATTCAAAAAGGGGAAGCAATCTGAATATGATGTAACAGAAAACGCAATAAATAATTTGGGTTACGAACTAATGAACGAAAACAAAACCCTAGAAGCTTTAAAAATCTTCGAACTTAACACTAAACTTTATCCAAATGGATATAACACCTATGATAGTTACGGCGAATGCTTGTTAAAATTAAGTAAGACCAAGAAAGCGATAAAAGCTTATAAAAAATCGATTGAGCTGAATCCTGAAAATGAAAATGCAGTAAAAGTTCTATCACAAATTGAAAAATAAAAACGTCGCATAAAATTATATAAAAGCAATGCTTAATCTGGTCTCAAATCGAAACTCTATGCTCGCTTACTCAGTTGATTGTCCTGCAGACAATCACGCTCGCCAGGCCGTACTGTTTTAAACGGACGTTACTTCCATTAACAAGAAAAGTGTTTTCCAGAGCAATTTTAAAAAACACTATCTATAAGAAACATTTAATATGAAAAAACTATCTATAAACTTAATTTTTATTTTTTTCTTCTCATTAGTTGGCCAATGTCAAACTACTGCAATACAACATTTAAACCTTGACTTTGAAAAAAACGAAAAAGGTTTCCCTACACAATGGGATAATTTTGGTAGCGAAGCTTATAAGATTTACTTGGATTCCCTACAGGTAAAAAGCGGGAAATTTTCGGCAATTATTGAAAATACAGAGAATATATCAGACTATAAAGCATTGTCAATAAGTCTGCCCGCTAACTATGAGGGAGACACTATCAGTTTATCGGGGTACATCAAAACGGATAAAGTAACAGACGGATATGCAGGGATATGGATGCGGATTGATCCTCAAATTGCAATTAACAACATGGGTGATAAAGGAGTAACAGGAACAACCGACTGGAAAAAATATGAAATTTCTTTACCACTAAATCCGGAAAAAACAGATTCAATTGTAGTTGGCGGTTTACTGGTGGGAAAAGGAAAGATGTGGTTAGATAATTTGAAAGTTTCTATAGACGGAAAAGATTTAGATAATAAGGATCTTAAGGTTTATAAGCGGAAAATTTTCCCTGCCGAAAAAGATAAAGAGTTTGATAATGGTTCGAATATAGCTTTACCCAATTTGAATACTGAAGTCATAAATAACTTAGCCTTATTAGGCCGAATTTGGGGCTTTTTAAAATACCACCATCCTGAAATCGCAAGTGGAAATTATAACTGGGATTATGAACTGTTTAGGGTTTTACCAGAGTTTTTGGATGCCGAAAATAATAAAGAGAGGGATAAAGTTCTTGAAAACTGGATTGTAAAGTACGGTGAGCTATCCGCGTGTAAAAATTGCAGTCCAACTCCGAATGACGCTGTAATTGAACCTAATTTGTTTTGGATTAATGACTCAAATTTGTCTGACAAATTAAAAGCCTCACTTCAAGAAATTTATGACAATAGAAATCAGGGAGAAAATTATTATATAGAACTTTATCCAAATGTGTCAAATCCGGATTTTACGAATGAAAAAAAATACGCCACTATACCTTATCCTGATGGCGGTTTTAGATTGCTTTCGCTTTTCAGGTATTGGAATATAATCGAATATTTTTACCCAAACAAGCATCTGACGGATAAGAAGTGGAATACGGTTCTTTCGGATTATATTCCTAAGTTCATTAATGCAAAAAACGAATTGGGATATGAACTTGCCGCACTTCAGCTAATTGAGGAAGTAAATGATACCCATGCAAATTTGTGGCAAGGGGGAGATAAAATTTCAGAATTGAGGGGAAATAATTTCGCACCTTTTAGAGGGAAATTTATTGAAAATAAATTTGTTTTAACTGATTATTACAATCCTGAATTTTCAGAAAAAAATAAATTAAAGATTGGAGATATAATAACTCATATTGATGGTAGAAGCGTAGAAACGATTATTGATAGTGTTAAAGCTTATTACCCATCATCAAATGAAGCAGTTATGTTGAGGGATGTTTCAAGAGATTTATTACGTTCTCCTCAAAAATCAATTAACTTAAAATATATTTCAGAGAACCAAACCCGGGAAAATGAAATAAAATTATACGAAAGAGATAAACTTAATATGAATGCTGTGAACAAACCAGAAGAAGACGAGAAATCTTATAAAATGTTAAACGGAAATATTGGCTATATCACTTTAGAAAATATTAAACAACAAGATATTGCTGAAATCAAAGAGTATTTTATCGATACCGAAGGAATTATTATCGACATTCGAAATTATCCTTCTACTTTTGTTCCGTTTGCTTTAGGTTCTTATTTTGTATCTGATTCGACAGACTTTGTGAAATTCACCAAAGGGAATATTAATAACCCAGGAGAATTTACTTTTATGGAAGGGGCTAAAATACCAAGTGATAATAACGAGTATAAAGGAGAATTGGTTGTATTGGTCAATGAAGAATCACAAAGCCAGGCAGAATATACAGCAATGGCATTCCGAGCTGTAAAAAATTCGACAATTGTAGGAAGTACAACAGCAGGAGCTGACGGAAACGTTTCTACAATTTTTTTACCCGGAGGTTTGAGAACAATAATTTCGGGAATCGGGGTTTATTATCCTGATGGAACCGAAACTCAACGAGTAGGAATCGTACCTGATATAATAGTCAAACCTACGATTGAGGGAATAAAAAAAGGAAAAGACGAAGTATTGGAAAAAGCAATCCAAATAATTAACCAGTAAAAATCCCAATCTATTTATCAGTAAAGGATTTAATAATGAAAATTAATTTCCTATTTCTTTTATAGCTGTAGTTTTGAGGACTAGATTCAGAATTAATTACCGTAGAACAAATTAATAATAATTTTGAATGAAATATTTAAACTGGATTTTATTTGTATTAATTTCTGGGTCTTTGGTCTCCTGTGACACCGATGAAGCTGGTTCGCCTATCCAGGTATCGAAAGACTTTATTGAACTGGAAGCGGAAGGTGGTGAGACTGAAATTTCAATTACAGGTAGTGAATGGCATATTAAAGAAATTTTAAATCAGAATGGCCGGGTAAATTAATTATAGCTTTTTTGATACTAATTGCTCATAAAATCTATGCGCAACTAGAATTTTTAAATAAAGAAACCGAGGAACCAATCTCTAATGGTTGCGACTTTAATAATAATCAATTATTTAATTTCAAATAAATTATTGACTATTCCCTATCTAAAGTTGAGTTATAGTTTAAGAATTTTATAAGTGACGTTATTAATTGTTTCGAAACTACATAAGCGTTGCTAAGCCTAATTAGTTACGGCCCTAAAATTTCTAAACTCTTTCAATCTAATAGTATTCATCAATTTTTCATAGACGAAACCGATAGAAAAATTCTTTATCAGCTTTCTTTGGGCACCAAAACAAAAGACCTCACCAAGTTTGTACACCTTTCCTTGCGCGCAGTGGAGGACAGATAAAAGACTAAAGGAAACCTTTGGAGTAAAGGGAGAAGGAAATAAAGCGCTGTTAAAAAAGCGAGAGAGAGCGGTTATATTTAAGTTCTAAACAAAGGCTATTGTAATTTTATTATTGTATAAATCTCTTTAGAACTAAGTTCAAAGGATGTGTCCTTATTATTAGCCAAAGCTTGTTTTACCAAAAATATTAAATGTGGTAAACCCACATTTTTTGGGTTGTTTAAGTTTTAAATAAAGGCTTGTAAATATTTAATTTTGATGCAAGTTAAAATACTGTGAAATTTAAAAAGCTATAGAAACTATGTTTTGTAAGAAAGACAAAAGACAAAATAGATATAAACGTAATATTACATTTATACGAGACGTTGCCAAAAATGCTGCTGACAAAACGAAACGGAGAAAAAATAAAAACTAACTTAAATAAAAACACAAATATTTTAAACGATGAAAACTAATTTTAAATTACTCTTATTTGTTTTGACTTTGATTTATAGTTGTACTTCTGACGACATTGAAGAAGAACTAATTACCGAAGAACCAATTAAAAATAAAATTGAATTAAAAATTAATGGGCAACCTTCTCCCAATAGGATTAGAGGTTTGTCTGCATCTGTTTGTTGCTCCAAAAAGCTTTCTATAAGCTTCGATAATTTAGTTGATACAGAAAGCGGGAATTACTATGGTGGTACAGGAATGTATTTAGAACTAGACACTAATGGTAATTTACTCTCATTATGGTATCAGAGCTATGGTCCAAGGAAGGAATATTATAGTCCGTTTTTTTATCCAACTTCAACATTGAATGTTACTGACTTTGAATTTATAGAAAATGAAATATTAAAAGTTAGTGTTAGTGGACAAATATTTAGAGAGTCGTATAATTTTTATGAAGAACCAGAAACCGCAACAATTGATGCTGAAATTGAAATAAAGGATTTTCATACTTGTATTTGTAATACATACTCAAGCAAAATCTCAAATTACAATGATTTTATTTTTGATGGTTTAACAAGGAGAAAGGAGTTAAATGACATTAGTTACTATGCATATACTACTAACGGTTATCAATTAGAATTTTTAAACTTTAATGAATATATCCGAGATATGCCCTTAGGAGTTTATGAATTTGACCAAAACTCTTCTTCACAAAGAATTGACTTTAGAAAATTTATAGGCGTTCCAAGAGCATTTATGTTAGAAGTAATTCCTCAAGAGTGGTTGAAATATGAAACATCTGGAAGTTTTGAAATTATTGAAAAATTACAAATAGGAAATAATTTGGTAACAAAAGTAAAATTTGATTTAACAGCGAAACATAACAACGAGGTTGTTTTTCAGTTTAATAACGCAATATTGCAAACTCAAATGTAGAATAAATAACCTTGCTAGTAATAGCACCTATACGCCGGTGGGGTTAAGTTTTTTTTTGAAAAGAAAAGAGCTTAATTAAAGTACAGCACTTTATGAAAAGTTTAGTCCTAAATCAACCACCCGAGTATAGCGGCGAACCATTGCCAAAAATGCAGGTGACAAAACAAAATGGGAAAAAATTAAAAACTGATTTCAAAAAAACGAACTCTTAATATATCACTTTTGAGAGGTAAGAAAATTAGACTTTCAAAAAAAATAATGCGCCGGACTTCAAAGCAAAACGGCTCACTCGGGCGGGCAGCACATTTGGCAACAATGTATAAAAACAATGCTTAAATTAGTCTCGAATCGAAATTCCGTGCTTACTTGCAACGCCTGATTTTCCTGTGGAAAATCATCGCTGGTAAACCCGCACTGTTTTTATACGGGACGTTGTGAGTAATTCTCCACATGAAGAAACTCCATTAATTTCTTAGGCTAAAGTCAAAGTTTTGGATTTTTTTCAAAAAAGATTGATATGAAAAGTTTGTAAAAGCCGACCATTGAAAGGATTGTGTAAGGTTCCCCAAATTAGAACTGCTTGATTGTCCAAAAATATCATTTTTGATAGGATAACTTAGTTTTTTGCGCTGCAAGAATAGTACTAAGTATGCCCCCATATCTACCATAACTTTAGCCGGATCCTATGCTGTTTTTTATAGCGTACGGGAAGTTAAGCGTGAAGTAAAAACAGCATAGGGCGCAAACCACTTTTGGTTCTTAATTTACAGTAAAAATTCACCAGTAAATAGGACTTGCCGAGACATTTACTGTAAATAGGGGATCCTATCCAGCAAGGTGAATTGTCATGACAAATGCTACTTGTTACCTTCTAACCATTCGCAATAATCATCTTCAAGTCTAGGGTTTTCTAAAAAATATTCTTCATACTGCTCATTCTCTGATTTTATCATCATCCAGTAAATTTCAAATTTTTCCTCTTTTGCTGCTTTGGCGGTAAATCCAAAATAACCTAGCAGTCCCAAAATCAATATCCCTAGTATTCCGAAGATCACGAGTATATAATTCGGCATTATCATCGCATGCTCCAGTTTCTTATCAATGCTATTGAGAATGGCATGCTTTGACTGGTTTTCTTCTTCTTGTTTTTCCAGAAAAGTATTTAGCTTCTTTTCCATAGCCTCTGTGCTAATAGGAATACTCAAATCGAATAACTGTTTCGAAATTAATTGCAGTTTTAAAACCGAAGTCTTAAAATCGGCCATTTCATCGGCCATTAGTTCCATGATCTCATCTAACTTTTTCATTTGTTCTATTTATTAATATCCTAATCCCAATCCCATCCCGGTATCCAGTCCTCTTTTGATTACCTGCTTCACCAGGTCTTTAGCTATTTTTACAGCCATATTGGAGCTGAGTTGTACTGTCTTATCCATCAGTTTTAAAGTATTAGGTACTTCTTTCAATCTGGAGAAACTTTGATTTTGGCTAATTTCTCCAATGAGCCGGCCACCCGTCATAGAACGATGTACCTCACTGCCTTTTAGATTAGCTCCCTTATATTCAAACCGAAATCCCTGTAGTTGATTTGATTTATTAATGGAAGGAATTACCTGTACATTGCATGACTTCATTTTACTGATATATTCATCCAGTGATTTAGGCCGGGTTTCCATCACTTTATTATTGATATGTCTAATGGCTAGTCGCTGCCAATTCATTTCTTTTAGTTTTTCCTGTTGTACATCCCGAACCCTGGTAAGCCCTAGCTCCTTGGCTACATTGTCTGCTGCGATCTGACTTCGTTTTCCAATAAAACTATCATTATAGGCTTTTCCGTCAAAACCAATCCGATTCACATATACATGCACATGGGTATGTGCCTTATCCCGGTGAACAAAAGCAATGGCCTGCCTATTCTTTAATTCCATTTCTTTGAGGAATCTGCTGGTGATCTCTTTAAGTTGCGCTTTGCTCATCTCCTGTCCATCCTTAATGGTGGGACTTAATATAAAACTGAGGGTATTCTGGGTGCACCGCTCATTCTGGGACTGGATGATCTTAAACTCTTCCGTAATCTCTTTCGGGGTTTCTCCGGCCAGGTATTCTTTAAGAACTACTTCGGCATCTTTCTCCTGGTTCCAGCCATAATCTATGGAGGCTCCGGTACTTGCTATAGCATGTCCTTTCCCTATCATTTTTTGAAATTTCTTAAGTGTGTCCTGATCTCTTCTGCGAGCTGCGCCACTTCTTTGGCCAGCTTCGGGTTCCCTTTTTTGAACATATTGGCAATGCGGGCAAAGTTGTTTTTGTATTGTACCAGCATTTGATAGCTTTCCAGTTGCTCGGGAGTAATTCGTTCTACAATATTTTTCTCAAAGGCGGTGGATCGCAGATATTCCGAAAGGGAAATTCCTGCCCTGGCCGCTCTTTTTTTGAGCAGCTTTTTCTCGTAGATCGAGCAGCGTATCTGGATGTATTCCCTTTTCATTTTTTCTTTTAAAATCTTTGCGACCTGCGGGAGTAAAGCAAGATTGTCATGACAATGACACATCTTGCTTTCCCTTCCGCAACTGCGATGGGTCCCTCTGAACCTACCCAATTCAAATCCTCAAATTCAGTATAAGATTCAGTAGCCAATAATGTTTTTATTTTTTGCATTGCATTAATTTTTCATTGAGGTCTTTATAGTTTTTGAAGTAATCCCGTTCATCGGTAGCATTCCTAAATAGCTTCAAAATTTCCGCTGTAGCCTTATCTCCTGCAGGATCATTATCGAGATAGAGAAGAATGTTCTCATAATTAGAAAGATGAACCTTGATTTTATTTGTAAATGCCAGAGAATTCAGGATGATAACATCAGATGCCTTTACCAGATCTTCCTTCAATACTGCCAGGGATAAAAAATCAAACAAACCTTCAGTAATCAATAAAGTTTTAGATCTCCTTTTGATATAGGTATAGGATTTTGGAGAGCTGGACCCCTTAAAGTAGCTGTTTCGTAGTTCCCAACCACCCAGGTGGTTCTCTAATCCAACCGCGAAGTATTCCTTATCCTTAAAACTAAACCAGATTTCTTCACAGTATAGCCGGGCTATTTTTACCAGGATCCTTCTTTTAACCAGATACTGTATCAAGGCCTCATGTCCGATTTCTCTAGTCCTTAAAACTTCAATTTTCGAAGCAGTTCTCTTTTTTAAAATGTGCTGCTGAAAAGAAAAAGAGGCACAATTGTCTTCTAGAAACTCCAGAGCTTGTTTAACCGAAAAGTTCTTTATCGCTAAGATTAAATCCAGCCCATTTCCGCCCTTTCCAAGCCCATGGTCATACCAACGGTTCAATTTAAAAGAAACCTTGAAAGAGGCCTGTGTTTCTGACCGTAGGGGACTTAGAAACCAGGCTTCTTTCTCCGCTATCCTGCTTGGAAAGTGCCCTAGTTTTGCGAGTATTTTCACGATGCAAATACTACGGGCTCTTTCGCAGGTAAGTCCTGGTATGTTCCTTTTTTCTTTCATCAGCATTTTATTTGACCTTCAATGTGCTTATTTGAGTGCTTCCTTATTTTCTCAATTTTCGTCATCATTTTTATTTTTGATGACACTTTGATGACAAAACGATGACAGTCTTAAGTCTTACTATTACTGCTCTAAGAAGGTTCTGTCATCATTCATCAAAAAATGAGTAAATAATTAATCTTATTTTCTCAGCAGTATCCAAAAAAATGATGAAACGATGCCAATCACCGAAACCTTCCGAAAAACCAGGAGTTTCCGTGTCATCACTTTGTCATCAATTCATCATTCCACTTCAATTTCTCTGATTCAGTCCGAATGCTGAACTTCAAAATTATCCAGGATAAAATTTTTGTTTATAGTGAAATAGCGTCCTTTGGTATTCGATAGGTTGGAGCTACCATCCTCCCAAAGCGTAAACTTTTCATAACGGTTGGAGTTGGATATATTTTCAAGATTCCAGTCTTGCTTTAGAATTTTCCTAATCTGGGTCAAATCTGTCCTTAGCCTTGTTTTACTAAGTGCATTTAGCGCATCCATGGGGCAAAAATTTATTTCCTTAAGATCGTGCTCTTCCATGACCATTAGTAAAATACTGGCCAGTTCTTTCTCTACCCGGTTTCTGTTATTCTGAACCAGTTTAAAGAGAGCGGGAGTTTCGATTTGTTTTGGGGTAAACCACATTCGGGTTTGATGTTTACTATGTAAAGAACGCTGCTGAAGAAAATATAAAAAGGCCGGAATTTCTTTTTCCAATGATTCTAAAAAGCCGGTATTTTCCTTTTTTACCGACGGAACCTTTAAAACCCAGAATCGGGTTTCATGATGATCTATTTTTATAAAATTCTCTTCATTATTGCTACAAAGGATAAACTTTCCAAAGAATTCTACTTCCCGCTTATCTTTTCCCTTAGCCTCTAACTTGTTGAAATTGGTCGTACTCAAATATTTGATACGCTCGGTGAGTTCTTCTTTATTGAACAGTACCTCATCAATACAGATTAGCAGTTTATTGGCCCAGTCAGCATTAAACTGGCTGCTAAAACTATCATTGGTAAGATAGGTAAGGTTATTTTCAAAGATCTGTTTGAGCCATTTTAAGAAAGTACTTTTACCAGTAGATCTTTCCCGGGAGACCAGACATAAAATAGGAAGTATTTGGGTGGGTTTAGTATATAGCAATTGCAGATAATCCATTCCCAGTTCATAATGCTCCCCGAAAATATGTTTTATAAAATCCAGAGATTTCGGACAGCCTCCTTCTAATATTATATGGCTTAAAGGAGAATAAGTATTGTAGAAATTATTGTAAGTCGACTGAAAGTGTAGATGATCGGGAATACAGGTAAATCCATCAAACTTAGGGATACTGGCAAGGAAGGTTTTCCCATGATCCTGACGGATGGTTTCAATATTCCAGGAAACCAGGATTTCATTTACATTTCCGTTTATGGTAGGAGCCTCAACAAGTTTATAATATTGCGTACCGACTCGTATATATTGAATTTCAGTTTTCATCTTAATCTGGATGCAAATCAGTTTAATTACATACTGACAAAACATCAATTAAATATACTGAAAATCGATAATAATTACATATTATTCAACAATAATTTAATTTGATTGAGAATAGTGTAATTTGATGCGCTGAAATTTATTTTATGTGATTTCACGGAAACAAATGTTATCAAATGATTCAATTTGTATTTTCCCCTAAAGCACGTTCAAAAATTTATAACTGAATCAAGGGCTGCATCTGAGCTTTTGTGAATGAAATTTGCCTGATAACCCATCGTTGTGGTTAAACTACTATGCCTATATAATTTTTGTAACATTTGTGGAGAAACTTTGTCTCCTGCAATATTTCCAAAACTGTGCCTCGCGATATGATTCGTAATTTTCTTATTTATCTCCGCTAGCTTTGCAATTTCAGCTAAATTATTATTAAAGCGTTTTATGGCACTTTTTATAGCTCCGTATTTTGCCTGAACTTCCTTATCGCCTACTTTCTTCAATTCTGGAAAAATAAAATCATTATAATATTTCTGATCCTTTCTATAGAATTCTAAAATGGTGACTACTTTATTAGGTAATTTTAAGGAATCAATTTTATTGTTTTTACTCATTTTATAAAAAAGTCGATCTTCTACTATATCATTCCATTTCATATTTAGAACATCAGTAATTCTTATTCCTGCAAGGTAAAAAGAGAAAAGAAACACATTTCTAGTATGCCAGATAATACTATTTTCTTCTAAAGAAAGCTCTTCGATTTTAAGTATTTCTCCTTCATTAAGCCCAATCTTTATCGATTGAGGATATTTAATAAGTATTTTACCTCTTCCAAACGGATAAAGATTTTGATCGATAATCCCCCTACTTATGGCCCTATTAAAAAGAAGTCTTATAAATACATAATAATTCATTACCGATCGCTCAGAAATATCTTTTTGAATTTTCAGGAAGGTTTTAAGGCGTTTGAGCATTAATTCATCAATCTCTTGAAAACTTAGTTCCTTTCCATTGGTAAATTCCTTAATCCTTCTAACTTTAGCCCTATCTGAGATTGCCCTGTTGTATTTATTTGATTTAAATAATTCCTCCACATGTTCATTGGCCAACTCAAAAAATGAATTATTCTTTCTTTTGTCTCTTACAGAATCCAAAATTTGCTTTGCAGTTAACTTTTTTCCGTTAGATCCCGCTTCAAAAATAATATCATCTATTTGATCGAATTTCTTCCTTATTAATCTGTTTAGTTGGGCATATTTAGGATGAGATTTTTTCACTTTCTCTCCTTCTTCGCTCCAATCATTGGGATCTAAATTGTATCCCAGATATAAATAACTCCTTCTTCTATATGCTGTAACCCGAAAAGCCAACCTATATATATTTTCTCCATTCGTCTTTTTTGGATGTAAAACAACTTTTAATTTTGCCATAACTTTCTCGTTTACTTTTACTAAGATATGAAATCTGGGTAACACATAGGTAACACTTTTTATGGTTTTACTTGATAGCAAATGAATATATATAAAATATATTTATTTGATTTATAGTGTTTTGCACTTAAATGGATTCATTTGAAATCATTACTAAGCGAACTTAGGATCTAGTGCCGCAAGGTGTGGAGGTTCGAGTCCTCTCGCCCGCACAACGAAAAAGCTTCAGGGAAATCTGAAGCTTTTTTTTATTCCCTCTTCCGAAGAAATATTTACGGTCAGAAATAAGCTAATTATTTTTTTACGAGCTGTCCGGATTCCTGAATCTATCAATTTTGCCAATTGCTTTTAGAAAATCTTCTACAGCTTAACATGCTTTAACAAGTCCTGTTATTCCATGTCAATTATTTTCCCTTCCAC